>ERZ773216.1008-NODE-1008-length-36713-cov-3.439795_pt1 | contig 36713 bp, 55 predicted proteins | sample MGYA00511259_ERZ773216 | MGnify/ENA primary metagenome ERZ773216 (study PRJEB29015, sample SAMEA2737764) | human gut metagenome | biome: human gut; feature: human-associated habitat; material: faeces | place: China | collected 2012 ... | reverse complement strand
AAATGGAAGAAAATACGCTAACTGCTCCTCGTTTAACTGGACCACATGAGAAAAATATTCCGGCCGCTGCATAAAGATAGAAGCCAGACGAGGCTCATTTAAATGGGAGAGGAGCAGATCACTGGAGACAGAGAGAACGTAGCGGCAGTAAGGCTCCTTTACGATGCAGAACTGGTGCTGTTCCAGGCGGCTGATAAAAAGCAGACTTCCGCGTTGGAGCGGATACGTTCTATCATGGATCTGAACCTGTGCAGAACCATCTGTGACCAGGATCATCTCATATTCAAAATGAGCGGACGGATTTAAGATGTGGCTGGCGATGGTGTCAGAGTAAAAACAACTGATCTCAGGAATGTGAGTGCAATCCATACAGGTACCTGCTTTCTAAAGGATAAAAATCAAAAAGTTGATTTTTGCTTGTGATTGTGAAGAAATTGAATCATTACGATCTTAGTATAAAGCAAGAAGAAGAAAAATTCAAAGATTAAATGGAGGAATGTGAAGATGCAGCATGAACGTTTTCATTACCGGACACTGGATGAATTAAAAGAAAAGGCAAAGGAGCTTGGGATCTAGCTTCCTCTGGCAAAGGACACAAAGATCCTGATGACACCGTATACCTTTGGTCGTGTGACGCTTCCGAACCGGGTCGGCATTGCGCCGATGGAGGGGGCAGATGGACTTCCGGACGGTTCTCCTTCGGAGCTTACGGTCAACCGTTATGTGAGAGAAGCAGAGGGTGGAAGCGGCATGATCTGGTTTGAGGCGATTTCCATCGTGCCGGAGGGAAGATCAAGTCTCCATCAGCTGATGCTGACCAGGGATAATCTGGACGCATATAAGAAAATGACGGAAGCAGTGAAGGAGGCGGGACGAAAAGCCAATGGCTTTGCTCCGTATCTGGTGATGCAGGCCAATCACAGCGGCCGCTATTCCAATCCACAGGGGAAACCGGCTCCGATGATCGCATACCGTCATCCGGAATATGAAAAATTAAGAAAGGCATTTCATTCTGGCCGTATATATAAAATGTTTAATGAAGAGCCAGAAGATAGTGAGGTGTGAGTATGAGGTATAGAAAAAAACCAGTTGTAATTGACGCGGTACAGTGGACTGGTACAAATCATCGAGAAATGTTCGATTTTCTGACGGACTATCAGTGTACGGACAAGTACATTCCGCAGAAGGTAAGAATTTCTATATTGACCATCGGAAGGTTCCGGGCGGATTAGTAATCAAGACGCTAGAGGGTGAACATCTGGCAAATATTGGTGATTATATCATCCGTGGTGTACACGGTGAATTTTATCCGTGTAAGCCAGATATATTCAATGAAACTTATGAGGAGGTGGAAGAATGAGTTATATCAAAGAAAGTCTAATTAATTATCATGATTTCATGAAGAAACTTGCTGACTCTCGACAAATGATTGCTGCGAGTAATGTTCTGAAAATAATCGAAGAGTTTCAGGGCGATCTGGAGCAAGACGAGAAAGAAAACGGTTGGATTCCGGTTAGTGAGAGATTACCGGAAGAACACGATTCCATATTTGCAAAATTCAAAGGAACGAATAACTGGAAAAGAGGAATGTTCGAAAAAACATCTAAATATGTGATTGCTACAGTTGTATTTGACGATGGAACAGTATTGGTAGAGCAGGCACATACTACTGATGGAATTTGGAAAACGGATAAAAAAGTTTTAGGCGGAACAGTAGTTGCATGGATGGACTATCCAGAACCATATAAGGAGGGCTGAACATGGAAATGTCAATTTTCAAAAAGGACGGGAAGACCTACACTAGATTCAAGGTCACACTAAAAGAGTTCAAATCTTGGCAGGCTTTGCTTGAGGTAAAATATTGTATTGATACTTCAGAGCCGGTCAAGAAGAATAGCAGATATATTTATTTTGAGAAAGAGGGCGACTGGATTAATGGGAAGATGTAAATTAGACTACCCGGATGGTGAAACACAGTGTTGCATCTGCTGTACTAAGCAGGATTCCTGTCAGTGCAGATGTGATGATATGGACAGTTACGAATATGCGGAGGAATGTGAAGATTATGAGACTGATTGAAGGTAAAGCATTTTACAATAAAAGCTGGTACGGAAGCTATAAAAGCATGATTGAACGTTGCTATAGAAAGGAAGCACATAATTATCCGTTTTATGGTGGGAGAGGTATTGTTGTCTGCGAAGAGTGGAAAGATATCGAAAAATTTGAAAATTGGGTTAATATAAGCGGATATAAAAAAGGGCTTTCGTTAGACCGAATAGATGTAAATGGGAATTATGAGCCAGATAATTGTAGATGGGCTACGCCAGAAGAGCAAGCAAATAATAGAAGGAATACTCTGTATGTTGAAATTAATGGAGAAACCCACACAATATCCGAATGGTCTAAAATTACTAGCATAAAAAGGAGCACTATTAATAATAGATATTGTCGTGGTGACAGAGGTAAAGATTTGATAAGGAATGTAAGGAGAAAACATGGCTAGACTAATAGATGATGATAAATTGATTCACGCATTATGTAAAGATTATACAACAGGTAAGAAGACATTAGGACAGGTTATTGATGAACAGCCGACAGCTTTTGATGTGGACAAGGTTGTGGAACAGTTGGACGTATACATAACAAAACTGGTTGGAAGAAATGCTGCGCTATATAAGACGGTTATGCAAATTGTGAAAGGTGGTGGAGCTGAATGAGAGAAATTCTTTTCAAGGGAAAACGGATTGATAACGGCGAATGGGTTGAGGGATATTATACGGAAAGCAAGGGCAAGACATTCATTGGAATTGATATATCCATTGGCATTGATGATATATTTGAGGTTTTTTGTACTCCTGTAATTAGGTGGCTTGAAGTCGATCCAGAAACCCTCTGCCAGTTCACGGGGGAGACTGACAAGAACGGTAAGAGGATCTGGGAGAACAATGTTGTTTGGCTTGTTTATAATGGTGAAGAACATATTTATCAGATAGTTTGGGATAACTCTGAATTAGATTTTAAAGCGACCAAAGGTGAAGAAAATTACGGAACGAATTATGAATATTTACTATGTTGTGATGAAATTGAAGTTATTGGAAATATTTTCGATAATCCAGAATTATTACAGGAGAGGTGAAGTAGATGGAGAGATTAACAGATTATTCAGACGATGAATGCACATATATCATTGGCGTTGGGAATAAAACTTGCGAAGCATTTTGTAAATACGTAGTAGATGGATGCAAGAATTGCTATATCCAACAAGTGTTTAAAAAACTTGCCGATTATGAAGACTTAGAAGAACAGGGCTTGCTTGTGAGATTGCCAGATGATTTAAACAGAATATTGTATCAAGTAAATTATAGATGGAAATGCACAGAATACGGTGAGGAAAATAATAAATGTGAAATCTATGATTGCAAATGTGAATGTGATATCAGGAAAGAATATTATATAGCCGAAGTTGATTTGCAATATATTTCGATTAAAAGCTATTATAATTGTCTTGGCGAATTTTTATTCCTCACCCGTGAAGCAGCTGAGAAGAAGTTGGAGGAGATGAAGAAGAATGATTGATAGTTTAATAGCATTTACATTTGGAATAATATTCGGATCATTTGGCACTATTTTCTTGGTTGCACATTTTGGCGGCAAGCGTAAATAGCAATAAAAAGGCGGTGATGATATGCGTACAAGGCAAAAGTCACTTGTTGATTTTGGCGTATATCCAGAAGATATTAACCGTTTAAAGGATATATGCCAGAAAGCTACACAAGAGCAGAGACACGATATTTTACACTGCTGCATAAGTTCTTGCCCTCCAGGAATTGAACTTTTGGTGTACGAATCTATTGTAGCAAACAAATCCTATGACCGTATTATGAAGACGAAGTACATACCGGCAAAGCGAGATGATTTCTACGCATACAAGCGCAAGGCAATGGCTATGTTTTATGATATTCTAAGAAAACTAAGAGAAATATAATACTACAATTAATATTAAAATGTGGGGACAAATTTTTCTGCCATGTATGGTAATATAGTATATATCTATAGCTATGTACCGTATGTGGCAGAATTTTTGTTTGGAGGTGAGAACGTGGGAAAACAGGTAGGAAGACCACCAATATATAAGACGGTGAACGAAATTGAAGAAAAAATTGACACATATTTCAAAGAATGTGAAGGTGAAATATTAAAAGATGATAATGGAAAAACTGTATTGAATAAATTTGGAAATCCGGTGGTTATTAATCGAAAGCCTCCAACAGTAACTGGTTTAGCTCTTGCATTAGGATTTACAAGTAGATTGGATTTATTAAGATATCAAGGAAAAGAGGAATTTTGTAACACGATAACGCGCGCGAAGAGTATGGTAGAGCAGTACGCAGAGGAAAGATTGTTTGATCGTGACGGTTCCAATGGTGCTCAGTTTAGCCTTAGAAACAACTTCAAGGGTTGGGACGCTGACAAGAAAAATGATGATTTCGGAGACGGAAAGATTACGATTGTGAACAATATTCCAAGACCGGAGAAACAGGATGGAAAGTAACGCTATCAAACTGAATGAGATTGTGGCACCAGCATTTTACAATGTGTTTTGGGATATTTTAGATGGTAAACACACTTACTATGATCTGTACGGTGGACGTGGATCCACAAAATCATCTTTTGTAGGCGGCATGATTCCGTTTCAGATGATGCAGGATGCAGAGAATGGCTTAATGTCAAATGCTGTAATCTTTCGGAAAGTCGGTAATACGCTCAGAGAATCCGTGTATGAACAGATCGCATGGGGAATTGATGCGCTTGGAGCAAGTGATTTATGGGCTGACAGTTTAAGTCCTATGCAATATGTGTATAAGCCAACAGGACAAAAGATCATATTCAGAGGACTGGATAAAGCTAAGAAAACAAAGTCCATAAAAGTAAAAAAAGGATATTTCAAGTACCTTTGGTTTGAGGAGCTTGATGAGTTTGCCGGAATTGAAGAAATCCGTACAGTTCAACAGTCTGTACTTCGTGGTGGAAGCAAATTTGAAGTATTTAAGACATTTAATCCACCGATCAGCCGGAGCAACTGGGCGAACGTGTATGTGGAGGAACCGAGAGTTGACAGCTACAGACACAAGAGCGATTATAGATCAGTTCCTGTTGAATGGCTTGGTCAGCAATTTATTGATGATGCAGAGCATCTGAAGAAAACAAATCAGAGAGCTTACGACCATGAATATCTCGGTCTTCCTGTTGGACTTGGAACAAATATTTTCGAACTGTTAGAAATTCGAAAAATTACAGATGAAGAGATTCAGAGCTTTCAAAGTATCTACCAGGGACAGGACTGGGGGTGGTATCCAGATCCTAAAGCATTTCTCCGTGTAGCTTATGTTCCTAATCAGGAAAAAGTTTTTTTATTAGACGAACTTGGAGGCTCCAAGATAAGAAACAAGGAAATGGCTAACCAGATAAAGAAAAAAGGATATGATGATTATTCAATATCTTGCGGAGTTGATGAAGAAGAAAGTATTATTGACTTCCGAGATGCAGGGCTTCCAGCACGTAGGGCCATTGTTACACCGGGAAGCCGCAAATATACTTTTGAGTGGTTACAGTGCCGAACATTAGTCATTGATCCGGAACGAACGCCTAGAGCATACAAGGAAATTATCAATTATGAGCATGAAGTAGATAGCAATGGAGAAGTGATTGCAGATTATCCAGATGGCAACGATCACTGGATAGATTCTCTCAGATACGCAACCAGTCCATTGTCCATGAGAAGGGGGAACAGCGCATAATGTGTAAATTTTGTGATGAATTAGCTTCTTGGAAAGAATGCCATGATAATCCAGAACGCAAGAAGAACAAATATATATACGGCTGTATGCTGTACATGTACATGAAAGACCGAAAAGGAAGCATTACTTCCAGACCGTTTGATCTTAATTATTGTCCGACGTGTGGAAAGAAGATTGCGACAGGTGACTAAATGGGACTTATAACAACACTAAAAAGGTGGTTTAACATGATATTCAAAAAACAAGCCGAAGAGGATTTCAATATCCAGGCAGCAGAGTTCCCAGAGATGGAATCGTTGATTAATAAATGTGCAAACATATATCGAGGCGTTCCATACTGGTTAGATGATAAAAATAACATCAAGACGATTAATTTTGCAAAATCCGTCTGCTCAGAAACAGCACGGCTCGCAACATTGGCGATTGGTATTCAGATAGACGGCTCTGCAAGGGCTACGTGGTTGCAGGAGCAGATTGACAAGGTATACTTCCAGATTCGGCACTGGGTGGAATATGGCTGCGCTTACGGAACCGTGTTCATTAAGCCGAACGGCGAGAGCCTTGACGTATTCACTCCGGCAGATGTGATGATCGTGGATTACGACAGCCAAGAAATCAAAGGAATTATATTCAAGGATTCTTATACTGTCGGAAGAAAATACTACACAAGGCTCGAATATCATAGATTTGTCGAGACCACCGTGGACGGAGTGACAACCTATCCGTATTATGTTTCAAACAGAGCTTATGTATCAAAATCTCCTCAAAGCATCGGAGACAAGATTAACCTCAAACAAACCAAGTGGGCTGATCTTATGGCAGATACACCGCCGATTCTCAAAGCAAACGGTGAGAAACTGGACGGACCATTGTACGGAGTACTTCGGACACCACAGGCTAACAATGTGGATATTAGCACGCCACTGGGACTTCCGATATTTGCGGAAGCTATAGAAGAATTAAAAGACCTGGACATTGCATACAGCCGAAATGCAAAAGAAATCCTTGATTCTAAGCGGACTGTTCTAGCAGATGACAGATTGTTGATGCCGAGTGGTTCACCTGTCTCCGCTATGACACCACAGGCAATGGAACATAGATGTTCAGAAATGAGCTTGCCGGATTATGTAAAAAATGTATTCGGACAGGATGAAAAAGAGTTTTACCAGGAAATCAATCCAATTCTCAACACAGATACCCGTATAAGCGGCATAAATGCCCTTTTAAGCCAGTTGGGGTACAAGATTGGATTCTCCAACGGATATTTCGTTTTTAACGAAACAAGCGGCATACAGACAGCCACAGGAGTAGAAGCAGAACAGCAGAGGACAATACAGTTTATCAAGGATGTAAGGGACAAACTGGAATCCTGTTTAGATCAAGTAATCTACGCACTAAATGTCCACGCTGATCTGTACGGACTTGCACCGGTAGGAGTTTATGAAATTAACTATGATTTTGGAGACATCACATACTCCTTTGCAGAAGATAAGCAGACTTGGCTTGGCTATGCAAACACCGGAAGAGTTCCGTTCTGGTACTATCTGGTAAAATTTGAAGGATTCAGCGAAGAGGATGCGAAAGCTCTCGCAGATGAAGCAAATGCGGAAAACAAAGCAAGTGGATTATTTGGGGATGAATAGCCTATGAAGATTAATAATCATGTTGGAAACGTACATATCAAATTTGATACAAAGCGGATTGATGGCAATTTGAAAGAAGCTCAGAAGAAACTGAATGAGCAAATAGTAGAAGACTGCATTCCACTTATGCCATTCCAACAGGGAGCGTTGGTGGAAAGTGTATCATATCCGCAGGGTATTGACGGCGGTGAAATCAAGTGGGGAAACAGAAATGTGCCTTATGCTCATTATTTGTACATGGGTGAGGTGTACGGACCGAACATCCCAAAGAAAGATGCACAGGGGAATATCATTGGATGGATGTCTCCACCAAGTAAAAGCCCAACCGGAAGACGATTGCAATATAGTAAAGCACCGCATATAGAAGCAGGGGCAGAATGGTTTGAAAGAGCAAAAGCCCAGCATTTATCGGATTGGACAAGGCTGGTAAAAAGAACGGCAGGTGGTAAATAATGCTTCCACCAGAGTATTTTCACGGAAAAGAAAAAGGGATCCTTGCGATTTACCAGGAACTGGAAGATTTTATAATGACGGACATTTCCAGGCGCATTCTTCAAACTGGCGGCATGACTGCCACAGCTGATCGGCTAATCTGGAAGCTCACGCAAATGGGAGAAAGCAGAGTTGCCATTGAACAGAAACTGCAGAAGCTTACAAAAATGACACAGCCAGAGCTTAGACGAATCCTGCAAAATGCCGTGATGACATCTTGGAATAATGATAAAGATATCCTTTTAGGGATTGATGAGAATATAAGTCCACCATTGGAGAATCCAGAAGTGATAGCGGTGATGGATGCAGAATTCAAAAAAACATTGGGAGAGCTTAGCAACCTTAGCAGGACTACAATAAATCAATCTCAACGTGATCTAATTAATCTGCTGGACAAAGCCGAAATCCGTGTTGCTTCAGGTGTGCAATCATACACCTCTGCAATTTGTGATGTGTTGGACAATTATGCACAAAAAGGAATTATGGTGGATTATCCAACAAGCGGCGCAAAAAGAACCCTTGAAGCAGCTGTGAGGTGCTGCGTGGTAACGTCGATGAACCAGACAGCGGCGCAGATCACTAATCAGTATATTGTGCAAGCGAAGACAAATTATGTCCTTGTATCAGCCCATCTGGGAGCCAGAACAGCGCAGAAAGGACAGCCGCCTTGCGGAGATCATTCATCCTGGCAGGGAAAGCCTTACTCAATAGTTGGATCGGAACCGGGATATCCTAATCTTTTGGAAAGCACTGGATACGATATAAGCCCGAAGACCGGACAGGGAACCGTTGTGGATCTGCATGGACTGCATGGTTATAACTGCCGCCACTCTCACCAACCATGGGCGAAAGGGCTGCGGAATCCATGGGTGGACGAACACAAGATTGATTCTGAGGAGAATAAGAAAATCTACGAAGATACCCAGAAGCAACGAGCAATGGAGCGTTCAATCAGAGCGACTAAACGCAAGCTGATAATGAAGAACGAAGAAATCAACTCAGACGATATACCGGATTCTGAAAAAGAAAAACTAAGATCAGAATATGATCGAATGGCTTTTAAGCTGACTGAACAGAATAAGGAGTATAATAAATTCTGTGAGGAAAACAATCTTGCAGCACAATATTACCGCAACAAGATAGCAGACTTTGGATATAAGCAGCAGTCCAGGGCAAATGCAGGAGCAAAAAGATTTATGAGGGCAAAGTGAGGTAGATATGGAAAGATGGGTATATTTTAATCCGAATCCAGCCGGGAATCGTGTAGGCGACTGTGCTGTCCGGGCAATATGCAAGGCATTAGAGCTTGACTGGGAGACGGTATTTACAGGATTAATGGTATATGCTTGCTCACTATCAGATATGCCAAGTGCCAACTATGTATGGGGATCATATTTGGCAAGGCATGGATATCACAGAAAGCTTGTGGAACAGTCAGAGAGGTATATTTATACAGTCAATGATTTCTGCGCAGATTATCCTACTGGTACATACATTCTTTGCATAGATGGTCATGTGGTGACAGTACAAGATGGTAAATATTATGATACATGGGATTCCGGAAATGAAGTCCCGGTATATTACTGGGAAAAGGAGTAGCTAAATGAGCATACAGGAATTTATTCAGTTTTTTCTTTCAATCTGTGGAGGAGTATCAATTATTGGAGGGGCAGCAGCTGTTGTTTTTAAATGGATTACTCCGGCATTTCGACTCAACAAGCGAGTTGAGACACTGGAAGAACATGATAAGCGAGATTACGAGAGTCTTCAGAGGATTGCGGAACGTGATTCATTGATTCTGGAAGTGCTATCAACCATGCTGGATAGTCAGATTAGTGGAAATAATGTTGAGGAATTAAAAAAAACAAAGCAGAAGCTCACGGAGTATCTTGCACAGAATCAACGTTAGCATTGATAAGGGGTATGCTCATGAAATTATATGTGTTCACAAAGAAAGATATAGACAGGTTCTTGATAGAGTGTAATTTCACACCGGACGAAGAAAGACTGTTCCGGTTGAGATGCCAGGAGCGCACTCTTGAATACTGCGCTGAACAGATGAACGTGAGTATATCAACAGCAAAGAGATTAAGTCGGAGAGTAAATAATAAAATAATCAAAGTGTGCTGATACTTTTTGGATACTAATTAGAGCCAGAAACGACCTGTTTCCGGTTCTTTTTTTATGCAAAAATATAATCAGAAAGGCGGTGTATAAGATGGCATTATATAACAATCCTTATCAATATAGTTTTGGCGTTCCGGGGCAGATGAATCAGTTCCAGCAACAGCCTGTCCAGATGCCAGCTCAACCAGTACAGCAACCACAGCAGAATAGCAATGGTATCCTGTGGGTTTCCGGCGAAGTAGGCGCAAAATCCTATCTGGTAGCACCCGGGACAAGCGTTTTACTGATGGATTCAGAGAGTGAAAAGTTCTATATAAAATCTACAGACGTTTCCGGTATGCCGCAGCCATTACGGACGTTTGAGTATCACGAGGTAGGCACTCAGATGCCACCTAAACAGCCTGCCCAGAACATGGATAATAAATACGTCACCAGGCAGGAATACGACGATTTAAAAGCCAAATGCGACGCTATAGCAAGTCGATTAAATTCATTTTCTGAACCTGTTAGAACTAATACTGTACAAGAGTCAGCAATCAAGGGAGGAAACGCAGATGAGTAATCCATTATTTAACGCACTTGGCGGTGGGATACCGCAGGGAAACGGACCAATGCAGATGATACAGCAGTTTATGCAGTTTAGGCAGAATTTTAGGGGGGACCCGAAAGCAGAAGTTGAGAAGATGCTACAGTCTGGACGGATTTCTCAGCAGCAACTTAATCAGGTCCAACAGATGGCAGGACAATTCCAACACATGTTGAAAGGAATGAAATAGTACATTACAATCTGGCCAGATTGATGTAAATACAATAAAGGAGATTATATTATGGATGGAAATTATAGCTTAGCAGATATTGCCGCTGCTACTGGAAATGGTAGAAATAATGACGGCATGTTTGGCGGAGATGGCGCATGGTGGCTTATCGTGCTTTTCTTGTTCGCATTTTGCGGATGGGGAAACAACGGCTGGGGCAATAACGGCAACGGCGGCGGATATGCAGCCACAGCAGCTACTCAGGCAGACATTCAGAGAGGATTTGATAACTCCGCAGTAATCAGCAAGCTTGACGGAATCAATAGCGGTCTGTGTGATGGCTTCTATGCCATGAATAACGGTATGCTTACCGGATTTAATGGAATCAACACCAACATCATGCAGACTGGTTTCGGCATCCAGCAGGCTATTAACGCTGACACTGTAGCGAATATGCAGAATACCAATGCACTCCAGGCGCAGCTTGCAAACTGCTGCTGCGAAACCAGAGAAGCAATCCAGGGCGTGAATTACAACATGGCTCAGAATACCTGCGCAATCCAGAACACCATGAACAACAACACTAGAGACATTATCGACAGCCAGAACGCCGGAACAAGGGCAATCCTTGATTACCTGTGCAACGAGAAGATATCCAATCTCCAGGCTGAAAATAACGACCTCAGACGTGCCGCTTCTCAGGATCGCCAGAGCGCATTGCTTACAACTGCAATGGCTTCACAGACACAGCAGCTTATTAATGCGATCAATCCGGCACCGATTCCGGCATATCAGGTTCCAAACCCGAACACATATTACGGATGCGGATGCAACACTGGATGCAATTGCTGATAACTTCATATCGAGAGTATCTTTCGATTGATTTCGGATGTCGGCTTATGCCGTATTACACAGAGGGGCAGGCTGAGACCTGTCCTTTTTGTGATATGAAAGGAGTATTTTTATGGCAGAATTTACAAATGTAGCTGCTCAGACTGTAGCAGCAAATGGAAACGTAGTATTTTCAAACACAGCAGTTAAAGGTTCTAACTGCATTCAGCACAGAGAAGGAAGCGGAATCATCACTCTGAGAGGACTGACTAACCAGTGCAAAGCGAGATTCTTTGTGGATTTTTCTGGCAATATCGCAATTCCAACAGGCGGTACTGTCGGAGCTATTTCTCTGGCTATTGCAATCTCTGGCGAACCGGTTCTTTCTTCTCAGATGATTTCCACGCCGGCAGCAGTAGACCAGTACAACAATGTGTCCTCTGGCATCTATATTGATGTACCTCGTGGATGTTGTGTTAATATCGCAGTAGAGAACACAAGCGATCAGGCTGTTTCTGTTGCGAACGCAAACATTATCGTGACTAGAGAAGCGTAGGAGGTGTGATTATGAGAGATATTAAAGACTTATGCGCAAGAATCGAAGATGAGCTTTCCAAGATCGCTGACAGTGGACTGACCACTGGAAATCTGGAAATGACATACAAGCTGATTGATATGTACAAAGATATAAAGAACACGCAGTACTGGGATAAGAAAGCGGAGTATTACAACGCCGTCCTTGATGAAATGCGTAGCGGATACAATGACGATTACAGCGAACGTGGAAGAAAGCGCGGCGGCATGGGGAGATACAGCCGCAGCGATGGAAGAATGATGTACCCGGATTATGATCGCGGCAGCTCTTACGGCGATGAAAGTCGCGACTACGGAACCGGAAGAGGAAATTACAGTCGATCTGATGGGCGAGATACTTACAGTGACTATATGACGCAGAAGCAGAACTATCGTTCCGGAAAGTCTGAAGACTGCAAAAGAAAGATGCTTGCCGCTCTGGAAGAACATCTTGACGAACTTACTACAGAAATGAGCGATATGTCCAAGGATGCAGAGTGCAGGGAAGAGCGTGATCTTGTTAAGAGATACGTTGAGAAATTAAGAAATATGCTTTGATTTGGTAAAATGTGGGGACAACTTTTTTTTTAGAATGTGATACTATAATCTTGCAAGGTGTGGTGACCTTGTAGGGCTTGCTGATTAGAAGTTTTTGTTTTCTTTTTCGTTTCATGTCCTCCTTTCTTTGTGAATATGTCCTTAATAGAAACAGATTTGAGCGGAATCTGGAGGTTGAAAAGCGGATGCAATTTCCGACATATTCATTAGTCGGCTTGACCGACTGGTAACACCTCCTTATAAATGAATCAACGTTTCCGTGAAAGTCGGATAGTGGTAGGCATAACACGTTAAATACCTTGCTAACCCGGGGATCCGGGTTCCGGGAAAGTGGCAACGATTGGCGGTGTTGCGGCGGTCTGTAAAACCGTTCCCTCGTGGTAAACATTATAGGTTCAACTCCTATCTTTCCCATTGTTTGGAGACTGAAAGTTTGGTGGCAGGAAAAGCACAGGGCAGTGTGCAGGAATGTATAACCGAGTTCCGGATGCGTACTGTTTATCGGTGATATAGTGACTTCCTCTAGTAGTCAATAAGTGAACGTGCTGAAATGGTTCTTCCAAACATGTACATCGCAGGATAGAGAAGCGGAATCTCGCAAGGTTCATATCCTTGAGAACGGCGGTTCAAATCCGTCTCCTGCAATTAATCTGCTTAAAGTTACGCTGTCTGCGTGCAGGTGGTCTATGACTAGGGTAGATTACAACATCATGATGCTGATTGGGTTATGTCTTATCCTGTTGACTGGTGTCCAGTCCGAAAAGGCACTTCAATGTGGCTTCGCCAAGTGGTAAGGCACCGGGCTTTGACCCCGGGAGAGGAATACTCATTCATTGGTTCGAATCCAATAGCCACAGTTACCCTGCCAGTGGTCTAACTGGCTTAATCCATTTACCTGCGGCGGCAGGTCAATAAACACGACCAGGAGGATGTTATGCAGAAACTTATTGACACATTAAAATCATTTGGAATTGAAATCCCGGAAGATAAACAGGCAGATGTGAAGAAAGCACTCTCTGAGCATTACAAGAATGCTAAAGAAGTAGCGAAAACTCTGTCGAAAGTCGAAGGAGAACGCGACAGCTGGAAGGAACGTGCTGAGACAGCAGAAGAAACTCTGAAAGGTTTTGACGGTATCGACCCGGCAAACATTCAGACAGAGCTTGCTGGATGGAAGAAAAAAGCCGAGGATGCAGAGAAAGAATTCAATGCAAAAATCTACGACCGTGATTTCTCAGATGCTCTGAAATCAGCACTCGATGATGTTAAGTTTTCCAGTGAAGCTGCAAAGAAATCTGTTATGGCAGACATCAAGGAAGCAGGCCTCAAACTGAAAGGCGGCAAAATTCTCGGATTAAATGATCTGATTGAGCAGATGAAACAGTCTGACGCATCCGCTTTCGTGGATGAATCTCAGCAGCAGGCTCAGCAGCATCAGGCAAGATTTACAACACATGTTGGGCAGCAGCAGACACCAGGAAGCATGACAAAGAAGGATATTGAAGCAATCAAAGACCCATCCGAAAGGCAGGCTGCAATTGCTCAGAATATCCAGTTATTCCAGTGATTTTTACACCGACTATACACCAGAGTATAGCCGCTAACCCAATACCTTAATAGTTATGGGTAGAAAGGATTTTTTATATGGCAGCAAAAGCTAATCTTATTATGAGTAATGATATTCAGGTCACAGCGCGTGAGATTGACTTTGTAACCAGATTCGAAAGAAACTGGCAGCACTTACGCGATATTCTGGGTATCATGAGACCTATCAAAAAACAGCCGGGTGCTGTACTCAAGTCCAAATACGCAGAGGGTACTTTACAGCGTGGAAATGTTGGTGAGGGTGAGGAAATCCCTTACAGCAAGTTTACCGTAAAAGAAAAGACCTATGCGGAAATGACTATCGAAAAGTACGCAAAGGCTGTATCTATCGAAGCAATCAAGGACCACGGTTATGAGAACGCTGTTCAGATGACTGATGACGAGTTTCTTTTCCAGCTTCAGACTGATGTTACCGGCAGATTCTATGACTATCTGAAAACCGGTACACTTACTTCCACAGAAACAACATTCCAGATGGCTCTGGCAATGGCTAAGGGTCGTGTTGAAAACAAATTTAAACAGATGCACAGAAATGTGACTGGCGTTGTTGGATTTGTCAACATTCTGGACGTATATGAATATCTCGGAGCAGCTGAGATCACTATTCAGAATCAGTTCGGATTCCAGTACATGAAGGACTTTATGGGATTCAATACAATCTTCTTACTGTCCGACAGCGAGATTCCGAGAGGACAGGTTATTGCTACCCCTGTTGAGAACATCGTACTTTACTATGTAGACCCGAACGAGTCTGACTTTGCGAGAGCAGGTCTTGTGTATACCGTATCTGGCGAAACAAACCTGATCGGATTCCATACACAGGGCAACTACCACACAGCAGTATCCGAAGCGTTTGCGGTTATGGGACTTACTCTTTTTGCAGAGTACATTGATGCAATTGCAGTAATTACCATTGACGAAACACCAACGCTCGGCACTCTGACAGTAACATCTGCGGAAGGAACAGCAACTGGTGATACAAAAATCACTGTAAATCCGGCTAAAGAAAACGCTGGCAATGTGTATAAATACAAAGTTGCAGCAGATGCAGTAACTGTTGGATATGGACAGAATCTCAGAAACTGGAGTACTTGGGATGGAAAAGCCGATATCACAGCGGCAACCGGACAGAAGATCACAGTGGTTGAGTGTGATGGAACATACAAAGCGCTGAATGCCGGAAGTGCAAGCGTAACAGCGAAATCATAAATGTAGGAGGTAACTGGCATGGCTTACGCAGATTATGATTTTTATAAAACTTCATACTTCGGCTCTGTTGTGCCAGAAACCGATTTTCCACGACTGGCAGAAAGAGCCAGCGATTTTGTGGACACAATGACATTTGACAGGTTGGTGGACGGGCTGCCGGAAAACGAACGCTCACAGAAGCGTATCAAAAAGGCGGTCTGTTCATTAGCTGAATTAATGTATCAGATTGAGCTTGCTGAAAAGAATGCTGCCAGTGCCGCCGCTAGTGGAGTATCAACCACAATCGGGTCCAGTGGTAGCGCGACAGGCATTGTAACATCTGTATCCTCTGGCAGTGAATCCATTTCCTACGCCACGCCTCAGCAGATTGGAGCGAGTGCAAAGGAATGGAGTGCGGTGTATACCGCCGCTGGGGACGTACAGAAAACGAACGACTTACTTCTTAAGACGGCTTTACCGCTTCTGATGGGAGTGAGGACGGATGATGGGATACCAATATTGTATGCAGGAGTGTGATAGAAATGATGGAATTAAAACAGACCGTTGAAATGATGAATAGTGCAGATTACAAGGAACGCTTTAAGGCAGAGTATATGCAGGTGGTTATTCGATATAAGAAACTTGCGAATATGCTTGAAAAATGGGATAAAGGTGAACTCCCATTTACTCCTACTTGTCCGAGAAGCACTTATAATATGCAGGTAAGAGCAATGACTGATTATATTGCTGTTCTGGAAGCAAGGGCAGTTATGGAAAAAGTTGATTTGGAGGTATGATTATGGACATTTCAACACTTGGCTCATGCATCGCAATCGTTATGATTTGCTACATCGTAGGAATGGGCTGTAAAGCATCAAAAAGAATCTCTGATGAATGGATTCCAGTGATCATGGCGGTTATTGGTGGCATTCTCGGAGCTGTCGGGATGGGAGTTATCCCGGACTTCCCGGCAACGGATTATATCACAGCGGTTGCGGTCGGTATGTTTAACGGATTATCGGCTACTGGCGTGAATCAGATTATTAAGCAGACAACGCAGAAAGAATAATATTAAGGAGAGGGTATCATGTACGAAAAAACGGTGACGATTTTTGACTATTACGAATCAGCCACGACAGGAGATGCGTACTGGTATCCTCACGTGCTATCCGGCGTTGATCTCATTACGGACAAGGGAGCAATCCTTAAAAAGTACGGACCAGACGCAACTGACAACGCACAGTTGCACGTTCGTTATGCTGTTCAGAACGGTGATATAACCATTACCGATAAAGATGGCAAGATTCTCCCATGGGTGCCTTCGAAGGAGTGGAAAAGGCAGATTAACAATGCTCTGGAAGATACTATCACATTCTCGGACGAGTCGTTCTTCTGGGAGGGTGAGTGGACTGGCGGAACGGTAACTGACAGTGATTATCGAAATGGATTCTACCAGTACATGAACGAGAACAAGGATAACGTATTTAAGATCACCAGTGTTGGCGGTCCGTATACACTGATTCCACATTTTGAAATATTAGGAAAGTAGGATGCAATATGGCGGATAAACCGATCGGCAAGGACGCAGAGGGGTATGAGATTCTGACAGAAGCCATGAAAGCTTTGCTGAATCAGTATCCTGGACTGTATGAAAACGAAACAATCAAATACGAGGAACTGGGAACCGATAGCGGTATCTCATTCTTTGCGGATACAGGAGCATTAATCTATTCAGAAAAAGAGGATGTATGCGGAATAATGCACCAGGTGTGCCAGTATCCGTTTATCATGGTTTACCGTACAGCTTCCGAAAAGGAGCGCCAGAAGCTATCTGTTCAGAAGTTTCTGGACAACCTTGGCAAGTGGATTTGCCGGGAACCAGTCACAGTAGATGGCACTGAGACGCGCTTATCCGCTTTTCCAGAGCTTTCCAGAGGACGAGTGATAAAACGCATCATTCGCGATAATTCCTACGGAACAGAGCCGCAGGAGAACGGCGTACAGGACTGGTTGCTTCCAATCACAGTAAAATACGAATATGACTGGGAAAAATGGTGATTACATCACTTAAATATAACAACTAACCGGCTATCAATCGGAGATAGTCGCTAACCTACACAGCCTTTAAGAGTTATAGGCAGAAAGGACATTTCTATGGCAGTTACAGGCAAGATTGACCGTAAATATATGGCTCATTACATTGATGCCGGTTCTCTTTGCGGAGGACTGACACCGAAATATGAGCGTCTTGGAAAAGATCTGGAAGAGTACAATGTCGAACTCAATCCAGACACTGAAACATCTAAGAACATTCTCGGAGAATCCACATTCAAACACAATGGCTATGAAGTTTCTTCTGATGCTGATCCGTTCTATGCAGACACTACTTCCGATCTGTTCACAGCATTACAGAAGATTGTAGATGGACGTCTCAAAGACGACAACCTCAAAACAAAAGCAGTCGAGGTTCATCTCTGGACAGAAGCTACGGCAGGCAAGTATGAAGCATACCAGCAGGACTGCTACGTTGTACCGACTTCCTATGGCGGTGATACATCCGGCTATCAGATTCCGTTTACTGTGAACTACGTTGGTGAGCGTGTAAAAGGAAAATTTGATATCAGTTCCGGTACATTCACAGCTGACAGCGAATAAGCACATACGCAAGGAGGATATGCTAAATGGCAAAAGTAATTAATACCAAAATTGATGATGGAATTCTCATTTTCACATTCACAAATAACAAAGATGAAGTTTTTTCTTCTTTCAAACTGAATCCGACTGATATCAATGTAGCAGCACGTGCAGAGGAGCTGACAGAATATTTTGAACAATTCAAAGATTCTATTCAGAAAGTTACTTCCGGAAAAGAAATGGCAGAGTTAAACAAACAACTCGAAGATAAGATCAACTATCTGCTTGGCTACGAAGCATCAAAAGACCTGTTTAAAGAGCCAATTACAGCAACTACCGTATTTGGAAACGGACAGGTATTTGCTTACATCGTTCTGGATAAAATCGCAGATGCAATCGCACCGGAAATTGAAAAGAGAAAAAAGAAAATGCAAGCAGCAGTCGATAAGTATACGGAGAAATATACAAAATGACCGCCTATGAGCTTCCCACCTCACTAAACATAAGTGGGGTGGATTTTTCTATCAGAACGGATTTTCGAGCAATCATTGATATTCTAATTGCCATGAACGACCCGGAATTAGACGAGCAGGCAAAAGCAGTTGTTATGTTGCAGATTCTGTTTGAGGACTGGCAGAGCATACCCCCGGAACATCTCGCAGAAGCTTGCCAGAAAGCTTGCGAGTTTATCGACTGTGGACAGGCTGATGATAATCCAAACCACCCAAAGCCCCGTTTAATGGACTGGAAACAGGACGGAGACATGATCGTTCCGGCAGTAAACAAGGTTGCTGGAAAAGAAATCAGGTCCGTTCCGTATATGCATTGGTGGACGTTCTTCGGATACTTCATGGAATCCGGTGAATGCCTGTTCAACACGGTCGTTGGAATCCGTTCAAAAAAAGCAAAGGGTGAAAAACTCGATAAATGGGAAAAGAAATTCTATCAGGAAAACAAAAATATTATTGACATAAAAACACGTCTCAGCGACGAGGAGCAAGCGTATAAAGATGCGCTGAATGAGATGTTGAACCTCAAATAGTTAGGAGGTGGACACATGGCTGCTGATGGCTCAGTCATTATTGATACCAGAATGGACACGTCAGGCGTCCAAAATGGGGTATCAGCTATAAAACAGTCATTTAACGGCCTTGGGAGTGCTGTAAAAAAAATTGGTCTACTGATTGGTGGAGCGTTTGCTGTTGGCAAATTGGTGCAGTTCGGGAAAGAGTGCGTGGAACTTGGGTCCGACCTCGCAGAAGTTCAGAACGTGGTCGATGTTACATTTACCACCATGTCCGACAAGGTGAACGAATTCGCAAAGAATGCCATGACCTCTGCCGGACTATCGGAGACTATGGCAAAGCGGTATGTTGGTACATTCGGAGCAATGTCGAAGTCGTTCGGATTCTCAGAAGCACAGGCTTATGATATGTCAACAGCTCTGACACAGCTAACTGGTGATGTGGCATCATTTTATAATATCAGTCAGGATCTGGCGTATATCAAACTGAAATCCGTATTCACTGGCGAAACCGAGACATTAAAAGATTTGGGTGTTGTTATGACACAAAGCGCACTAGACCAGTACGCACTGGCAAACGGCTATGGAAAAACCACATCCGCCATGACCGAGCAGGAGAAAGTAGCTCTGCGTCTGGCTTTTGTGCAGAAACAATTATCGGCTGCATCTGGTGATTTCATCCGAACATCTGACTCATGGGCGAACCAAGTACGAGTAATGCAGTTGCAGTTGCAGTCTCTCAAGGCAACAGTCGGACAGGGATTGATTAATATTTTCACACCTGTTCTGAAAATAATCAATATTTTACTTGGTAAACTGGCAACTCTGGCGAATGCTTTCAAAAGCTTCACAGAGCTTATCACTGGAAAGAAATCTTCTGGTCAGATAAGTGGAAGTGGAGCAGGGCTTGCCGGAGCAGGCGCGATCGCAGATACAGCGGACCAGTATGGACAGGCTGCGGATAATGCAGAGAAATTGGCGGATGCCAATAAAGATAATGCAACAGCCACGAAAAAAGCAAATAAAGAAACAAAAAATTATCTTTCTTCATTGGACGAAATACACAAAGCCACATCTACAGGTAGCAACTCATTGTCCACGCTATCTCCATCTGGCGGAAGTGGTGGAGCGTCTGGAGGATTATCTGGAGCAGTAAACAATGTGGATTATGGCAGTTTAGCAGAGGGAGAGACAAAACTTGATAAAATCAGCGATTCTGCTAAGAAGCTTGCAGATACGCTAAAAAAACTTTGGGAGCCATTTCAAGAAGCTTGGAAAAAAGAGGGAAAAGCCACTATAACGGCGGCGAAGACGGCATTTTCGAGTTTGGGAAGTTTAATTGCAAGTATTGGAAGCAGTTTCGCCACAGTATGGACGAATGGAAGCGGTGAAAAGTCATTAACTACGACTTTAAAGATTGCGCAGAATCTATTCAATACTATTGGAAATTTGGCACAGGCATTTAAAACTGCGTGGGAATATGCTGGAACTGGGACAAGTATTATTCAAAATATATTTGATATTGGAAATAGCATTCTAGGAACTATTGAAAGAATAACAGGTGCGACAGCAGATTGGGCTAAAACCCTTGATTTTACACCACTATTAACATCAATCAATACGCTCCTACAAAATTTACAGCCACTAACAGATAACATAGGAACCGGGCTTGAATGGTTCTGGAATAACGTTCTTTTGCCAATTGGATCCTGGACAATCCAAGATGCAGTGCCGACATTTCTACAAATGCTATCAAGTGGGATTACTGTTGTAAATTCAGTTATTGAAGCTCTTCAACCTTTGGGTGGCTGGCTATGGGACAATTTTTTGCAGCCATTAGGCCAGTGGACGGGTGATCTCGTCATTACTGCCATGCAGACTTTATCTGATTTACTGGATAGGTTTAGCACATGGATCCAGAACAATCAAGAACTTGTTCAGAACGTTACAATTGTGATTGGTAGTTTTTTCGCAGCGTTTGAACTTCACAGCATTATTAGCGGTGCAGTGACAGCGGTAACGAATTTTGTTGGACTGATTACTGGAGGCGGTGGATTGCTAGGGGCACTAAGTTCTGTTGTTGCTGCCCTAGGTGGTCCTGTAACAATTGCAATTGGTGCGGTAATTGCCGCTGGAGTGCTTCTGTGGCGAAATTGGGACAGTGTAAAAGAAGCTGCCAGTAAATTAAAAAAATGGGTTGTTGACAAAACAGTAGCACTGAAAAATGAGGCAGTGGAAGCATTCGAAAAGCTAAAAACAAATGCTGGAAATGCTCTTAAAGCGCTTCGCGATGACGTAAAACAAAAATGGGAAACGATTAAGTCTAAATTTTCATCTTTTTCGACTTGGTTGAGTGGTGTCTTTAATACGGATTGGACGGAGCAATTCGGTATATTTGGCGGCGTTTTAAACGGATTTTTCAAATCTGCAAAGGATGTGATTAAAGATGTTAAAGAAATATTTAAAGGGTTAAATACATTTGTCAGCGGCGTTTTTTCGGGGGACTGGTCTCAAGCCTGGGAAGGTATAAAAACTATTTTTTCAAACGTATTTAGTGGGTTGGCAGACATTGCAAAAACTCCAATTAATGCAATAATAGGAGGATTTAATAGTGTTCTGGGAGTTGTAAATGGACTAATTAGCAAACTCAACAACCTTAAATTTAGAATAACAGTGCCAAACTGGATTCCCGGAATCGGAGGCTCCTGGTGGGGCTTTAACGGCTTTAGCATTCCAACAATAGGGACGATTCCAATGCTTGCAAGCGGTGCGGTTATCCCACCTAGATCAGAGTTTCTGGCAGTGCTTGGAGATCAGAAGAACGGTCGCAACCTGGAAGCCCCAGAAGGCGTTATCCGAGAAATTATTGATGATGCATTTGCAAGGCATCAACAGGGCAGCAGTGGTAACTTCCGATTTACAGCGCAGTTGAACCGCAGAACGATATTTGATGAGATGATTGACGAAGCAAAGTTAAGACGTGATGCAAGCGGTACAAATCCGTTTGAACTGGCATAGGGGGTGAGAATGTGGCATTTTCAATAAGTAAATCAATAACTGATAGATATAAAATAAATGGGCTTATCATCCCTCAGCCAGATGAGGACATGCAGTGCAACTTTGAGACCACCTATTCGGAAGGAAGCAACCGCACACAGTATGGAAGAGCAATAATAGTACCACTTTATACAGTTATGCAATATAGCTATAAAGCCACAAATGTTCGCGTTGATGAGAAATCAGCTAATCTCGTAAATGCAATCATTAAAGGAGAGCCGTTTATGTTGTATCACTGGTTAGCACACAAAAACGAATGGCGTTCAGAACAGTTTTATGTTGGGAAAATGCACTATAATATAGCTCAAGTAGGAGAATATTATTCTGAAATATCATTCAATATGCAGGGGGTGAATCCACTTGATTAATGCATCAAACATTTTCAAAGAAAAATTGCAGGATGGCGAGCAAGTAATTGAAATCGTGGAGATCACCTTTGCCGACGGAACAACAAAGACACTTGAAAACGAGATTGTGATCGGCAACAATGACTTTTCCGATTGTGCGGAGAGTAGCAGCTTCCCGGTCGGCGCTACAGTCTGCAAAACGATGAAACTTGAACTGGACAACACAGAGGATCAGTGGAAAAATTATAATTTCTATCAAGCTAAAGTGCATGCATATTTGAAGCTTCAGACTTCTGTTGCAGAATCAGCTAGTGAATCAATCTGGATGGATGATTTTTACGAGCCAATTCTTGATATTGATGGAAACAGCATAGTCCTTTCCAGAGCCGCATCGGAAGACCGATACGAGACGATTGACAAGGGTATCTATACAATTACCACCCCAGAGCAATACGGTGAAATATTGAGCTTTACGGCGCTGGATGACATGTATAAAACCAATGCTAAATATTATAGCGCTCTGACGCTTCCACAGCCGATTATGGCGCTGGTAAGAGACGCTTGCGAGAGTTTGAATATCCCTATGGGGTTTTCCTCTATGGCACATGGAAATGTAATTGTCACAGCGCTCCCAGATAATATGACATTCCGTCAATTGATCGGTTGGGCGGCAATGTTGGAGACAGCAAACGCCAGGATTGACAATAGAGGGTATTTGCAATTTATTAAGTGGAATTTTGGAGCTGTCGAAAACGGCTCCTTGGTTCCAATTAAACTAGAGGATTACGTGAATAGCCCAACTCTTTCCAGTGATGATATTGTAATTACTGGTATCAGAGTAAAAAACAAAGAATCGGAATCCCTGTTTGGAACTACTGGATATGTGTTGGAGTTAGAAAACAATCTTCTGTCTGACAGTGACCTCGGAACTGTAGCAGCATGGATTGGCGGTAATCTGGTCGGGGCCAGATTCCGAAATCTGCAAGGGGATCTGATTTATAATCCTCTGTTAGAGTTTGGCGACATGGCATACAGTTTTGACCGAAACGGCAATAAATATCTCACACCTATTACCAATGTATCATCTCCGTTAAATGGCATTACCACTGTAAAAACGCAGGCAGATGATCCCATCCGAAATAGCAGCACATATATGTCGGAAGCTACAAAAGCACTGGTAGAAGCTAGACAACTTGTTAAGGATGAACGCACAGAGCGCGAAAAAGCCGTTGAAAGGCTAGCAAATACGCTTAAGGAGTCTGGCGGGCTTTATATGACAGAAGATCCACAGGACGACGGTAGTGTAATCTATTATATGCACAATAAGCCGACTCTGGAAGAATCAGATATTGTATGGAAGCTCACGGCGGAAGCCATTGGAATTTCTACAGATGGTGGAAAAACCTATCCTTATGGATTTACTGTTACAGGAGAAATGATTACAAGACTGCTATACGCTGAGGGAATCAATGCAAGTTATATTAATGCCGGCGCGTTAGTCGTTCGTGACACAAACGGAAAGATTATTTTCTCAGCCGATATTGATAATAACCAGATTGTAATTGACGGAGCATCTGTGCGAATCGGTGCATCACCTTTGGACGGACTGTTAAACAGTATGCAAGGTCAGATTGACGGAAATATCAATACCTGGACCGGGACTCCTGCACCTACACTTAGCAATTACCCGGCAAACGAGTGGCTAACTGATACAGAAATGAGTAAGCATGTAGGTGATCTGTATTATGATGGAGACAGCCATGCTTACAGATTCCGCAATGATGGAAAAGGGTATTACTGGGAAAGATTAAAAGATACGGACGTAACAAAAGCATTACAGGATTCCGAGGATGCTTTAGCGGCAGCTAAATCCGCGCAGGAAGCGGCAGCTCTTGCAAAGAATATGACATTGCAGTTGAGCAACGAATACCAGGGCATTTCTGTTGATTCTGACGGAAATTACGGAACATTTCCCGGCAATGTGAGTACGCAGGCAGTCGTGATGTACGGAACGCAGGATATTACATCTGATTGTAAATTTACAATTATCAAATCAGATAGCGTAACAGGATCCTGGAATAATGTGACCAAGACATACACAGTAACAGCATTATCCACTGACGATGGATGGGTAGACATCAAAGCAACATATATCAGTGTTTTATCAGTAGTTAAAAGATTTTCTCTGGCTAAAATTTATGCTGGGAAAAATGGTACAAATGGTGTTGACGGTCTACAGGGACCAAAAGGAGACCAAGGCATACCGGGACCACAAGGAGAACAAGGTATTCAAGGCCCACAAGGACCGATAGGAGAACAAGGAATTCCTGGAACTCCCGGGGCGGATGGTAAAACGCCGTATTTGCATATTAGATATGCTCCGGTAGAAAATCCAACATCTGGACAGATGACAAAGACACCAGATATTTATATTGGTACTTACACAGATTATTTACAGGATGACAGCACGGATCCAGCTTCCTATACCTGGGCGAAATTTCGCGGGGATGATGGACAGCCCGGAAAGAATGGATATACCTGGATTAAATACGCTTCTATGCCAAACGGCGAAGATATGTCAGATAACCCAGATACTGTTCCATGGATTGATACAGATGGGAATACAATATGTGATACTGTAGGAAATCCAATCTATCTTGAGCCAGAATATGTTGCGTATATCGGAATTGCAAATAATAAGGAAACTCCAACGGAAAGTGATGATCCGGCTGATTATACATGGACCCGATACAAAGGCGCTGATGGGGAAAACGGTTCTGATGGCAAGGATGGAGCAGACGGAAAAGATGGAAAAACAAGTTATACACACATTGCTTATGCGAATTCTGCAGATGGAAAAACAGATTTCTCTGTGTCGGACAGTAATCGTGAGTATATCGGTATGTATGCGGATTTTACCGAGCAAGATAGTACTAATCCAGATGATTACGCGTGGACACTTGTAAAAGGCGCGAATGGCGCACAAGGCATCCCTGGAAAAGCAGGTGCGGACGGAAAGACGCCATATTTCCACATAGCTTATGCGAATAGTGCTGACGGAAAAACTGGCTTTGATGTAGTTGTCAGTGCCGGAAAGCAGTATATTGGCCAATATACTGATTACGACACGCCGGATGATTCCATTGACCCGACAAAATATAGCTGGACGAAGATAAAAGGTGAACAGGGCGATAAAGGAGAACAAGGTGTACCTGGCAGGACATATTTTATCGAGCTTTCATCTAATATCCTAAAACGAGGTCAGAATGACAAGGTTGTACCAAGTACAATTACGGCAAAAGCTTATTATCGAGATGGTGACAGTGCTACAAGAACGGCATATTCCGGTAGATGGTATGTGCAGACTTCCATGGATGGCTCTACATTTACAAACGTATTGGTTTCAACTGTAAATGAGCCGAGTAAAAGTTATACTGTTAGCTCACTGGATAGAAGCATTGTGTCTGTTAGATTTATCCTGTATGCAGCAGATGGAACTACAAATCAGCTGGATATGCAATCTGTCCCTGTGGTGATAGATGTGGACGCACTTACCCATGAAGAGATATTTAATCTTCTTACAAATAATGGTTCCATGAAAGGAATTTATAAAGAGGGCAACCAGTTATATATTTCGTTCACTTATGCGAAGGGCGGAACGTTAAAGCTTGGCGGTCCGAATAATGGATATGGCACCTTTGAGGTGTATGACGCGAATGGAAATATAATAGCCCAAATAGATAACTCGGTTGGGTTTAAAAACTTCAAGGGAAAAGAGTGGTTCCAGATAAATGAGTCTGTAGCTACAGCTGGTTACGATTCCTCCCTTGTTCATGGACTTCTTGATTTATCCGCGCAATACTCTGATGGATATTGGACTGTTTTGGAGAGCAAACAAGCTGGTCTTCTTTTAAAAACTGTATCTAGAATGAAAGTGGAGACGACTGGAAGCAGCTCTTTGACTCTCAATGTGCCAGAAATGCCTAAGCTTATAACCGGTAGTAACTTGGGGAAAAATAATAATGGAGATGTCGGAACAATTGCGTCATCCTCTATGCATTATAAAGTACTCGGGAAAACCGTAAAAGAAGACGAACTGGAAGACCTCTATAAAGTCAAGGTAATCTGGGCGAAGTACAAAGACGGATACCTTATGGAACAAGACGAACGGTGCGGTAAAGAAATGCCAATGTTTATCGCGGAGGATATTGACCGAAGATTTCCAATCGCTGTCGATCATAACGAAAAAGGACATGCTGAAAACTGGAACTATCGTATTATGATTCCCTGCATGTTCGCAATGCTAAAAAACGAGCATGAAAAAGTTAAAAATCTACAATCCGAGCTTGATTCCGTGAGAGCGGAATTGAATGAATTAAAGCAACTTATCAAACAACGTATTTTAATGGAGGTATAAGACTATGGCTAATAATACTTGGAAAAATTACACGCAGAAAAGTACAGCTTTATCGGATAATGATGAAGTTATGCTGTTGGATTCCACTGACGAAAAGAACAAACGCGGACTAATGAGCAAGTTTTGGGATTATGTCGTGGATAAAATGTCAACGGCTGTTATCAGTAAATTGGAAACCGAAAATAAAACAGTTATCGGGGCAATTAACTATTTATATGGCAAGTCATCTTTTATATCGAAAATAAAAGATGCGAATATTCAAGTTGTTAATGAATACGTATATACAGGATTGTCGTTTACAGTCCCGAAAAACACCTTATTTATCTTTACAGCAAAAGCATTTTATGAGAAGTCAGAGCCGCTTGGAATCTCAATTGTAAATTCAGATTCCGATTATTCAAAAGCTACAATAATTGAAAACAACGAAAAATATCCGGCAATACTAACGTACATATGTGGTAAAGAATCTAAGGATATTACTTACTATATTTGGGCAAAATACAAGTCTACAGGTTCTAACAAAATCGTCATATATGGGCTTCAAATGAAATAATTATTTCAAATCAACGCCGCCAATACTAATCATAAGTACAGTTGACCAATTTGGAACTGGAAAACTTATTGTTTTTTTTAGATCTATCAACAATAACATCAATATCTCCGCCACCAAGTTTATTGATAGAAAAAATATTATCAGAATTGATTCTCATTTAAATAGTTAGCGAAAAATAAATAAAATCGCAAAAACTCTATTCGCAAAAGATAATACATGATGTAATCAATATATCACAACAACAAAAAGGGAGTTGGACTCCTGCCTACCAAACAAAAAGTCCAACTCCAATCACCACAAAGGGTACAGCTATATTATATAAAAATGTGGGGCTGAAATTCACAATTGCTTGTTATATCATGTACTTATCAATATGAAAGGAATGATATAATGAGCAAATTACAGGAATTTTTAAACCTTGGTGATTATTACGCATCCAACGGCGGGTACCTTGAAAAGAAAAGTAATGCCTATCTGGATGATTTTAAGAAAAATGCAGGATATAACAATTACACTAAATTTGCAAGAGATGTAAATAGTTGGGGGCAGCCAGGATGCCAGGGACAGCCGTGGTGCGCGGAATTTCAGTTCTGGAAGTTGGTAAAAGTAATTGGAATCACAAATGCCCTCAAAATCATGGGTGGTGGTTTTTATAACTGTCAGAGCGTAAAAAACTGGTCGAAAAAACAGGGCACATGGCATACCACTCCAAAACTTGGCGCACTTCCGATTTTCCGAAATGGCTCCCATATTGGAGATGTACAGAGCTTAACCAGCTCCAAAATTAATACCAACGAGGGAAATACTTCTAGTGTAGCTGGCGTGGTGGCAAATGGCGGAGCGGTTCGCAATAAGTCCTATTCCATCAACGATCCAGCAATCGACGGATATGTTTGGATTGATTGGGAATCCTATGAAGATACTGCCACATGGAAAAAGACAGGAACTAGAATAGCGACTGTGAACGATTTATACGTCCGTGAGACACCGAATGGATATGTAATGGGTTCTATTGATAAAGATACTGTTGTTGATATTGATGGAAAAGTAAGTGGAAAATGGACGCATGTTAAAGTTTCTGGAATTGGTATTGGTTGGATTTGGACTGGATATCTGGCAAAGGAGGGTGGCCCCGCATCCGCTACTATTACAGGAAAACAGGATAAGACACAGGTGCTTTTCAAGGGGAATGTAACCGCCACTGTGCTTAATGTGCGTACATGGGCTGGGACTGAGTACCCGAACATCAAAAAATACCCAAAGCTCAACCAGGGAAATGAAGTGGAAGTAATGAATTTTACCCAGAAAGATAAAAACGGTAGTAAGTGGTATTATATCCGTATTGCAGGAAAGTATTATGGCTTTGTATCTGCAAAATATATTAAGAAGCAGTAAAAATATCCCGGGGAATTACCCCCGGGAATTTCTTTTTTTAATTACCGACAACATCAATGAGCCAGTTCGTCAGTACATAGAAGATATCATTAATTATTCTTCTGGATTTTCGGGAAAATGTCGAGCTGAAAACCAATCTCGTTGCCTTTTCCATAAGCGTTTTTGGTATCTTTTGAGTAAGTAACCTTTTCGATTAAACTCTTAAGCATTTTATTTTTCGATTCTGTATCAAGGCTCCAATAGTTATCAAGCAGTTCTTCGCAACGAGGAATAAAATCTGATTGTTGCTTTATAATATTCTGCTCATGTTTGATTTCTTCTTTTAATTTTTCTATAGTATCGGAGCATGACTGGATAGATGCGGCTATTGTTTTGGCACGTTCAAGAAAAACCTCTGTGGTATAGATGCCCTGTTCGAGTAGGTCATATTGTTTTGCTTTTTGGGCGTTTAAGCTTTCCAGCTCGTTTTCTTTTTCGTGTATAAGATTCTGCTTAGAAGTTATTCCGCAATCAATAGCCTTTGAAGATATATTAATATCATTGTTTAACTTATATTCCTCCACAATCTCCCTAATTCCATCAATCACAGATTTTTCAACCAGAGACAATTTGCTACTTACTGTGGGGCAAGACGTATATGGACACATGAGGGTATCTTCCTGGCTGCTTTTCTGATAGGGGCGGCGAACCATGGCGCGACCACATTTGCTGCAATAGACAATTCCGGAAAGCGGGTTGCGGATTGAGTTTTTTATACTGATTGGGCGAGGTGGGTTCTTTTTTCGAATTTCCCGTACGGAGTTAAACAGGTCCTCCGATATAATAGCTGGATGCAATCCCTCGCAGATAAGAGTATCTTTTGATCGAGGGCGTGTCTTAATTACTTGACCATTCTGTATAGTCTTCACTGTTTTTCTCCCATTCCATCGTATTTTTCCGATGTATACCGGATTTGTCAGAATTCCCTGTATACTGGCAGGAGTCCAGTCACCGCCCAGTGCAGATTCTATTCCCATTTCATTTAATTTCCGTGCAATCTTCGCAACTCCGATTTGTTCGCAGCCATCACCGGCATACCAGGTGTAGATCATTTTTACAATCTCAGCCTGAGCCGGAACAGGTTGGAGAGTATAGCCTTTTTCTTTTTCAAGTTTTACTCTTTCGTATCCGTAAGGTGGTTTGTTACCACAGTATTTCCCTTCTTTTACTGATGAAATCCTTCCGGCGTTCAGTCGGCGCTTGATAGTCTTATATTCACGTCTGGACATAAAAAGCCCAAACTCAAAATACTCTTCATCGAATTCGTTGTTTGGATCATATATTTTTGTGGGGGTAATAATTTTCGTGTCAGAATACTGGAAAGCCCTTGATACAATGCCTTGGTCGATTGTGTCACCTCTGGCAAGACGCTCTACTTCGACAACCAAAACACCGTCCCACATGCCGGATTCTACTTCGTGAAGGAGTTGCTGCATGACAGGACGGTCGGCAATAGTTTCTCCGGATACCACTTCGCGGTAAATTGCGCCCACAATGTACTCTTTTTTCTTTGCAATATCTAACAGGATCCGTTCATGTCTGGCAAGAGTTTCACCCTCTCCGTGTGCTTCAGCTTCCCGATCGGCTCTGGATTTCCTTAGATAGATGCATACTGATTCATTCATTTTATCATTCTCCTTTTTTTACTTGTGTGATAATCCAGGAGATGATATAATTATGGTGTAGGTAAGATTTTCTCCGAGATTATCTTATTTATTAAACCGGTTCCTGTTGGTCGCAGGAGTCGGTTTTTTGTGTAAAAATATAATAACATGTAACAAAACATAAGTAAATATAAAAGCTTTCAGCAAAAATCCATCTATCTTTTTCCTAACTGCAATAGTATAATATAATCAAAACAAAGGGAGGAAAGCTAACATGAAAAAGATAAAAAAATGTTTACTATTAATTATGCTTCTGGCTGGAATCAGCGTAGCAGCTCCTGTATATGCATCCAGGATCAATGTATCAATGGGAACTACAGAAGAGGGGGATTTTGTAACAAACAATGACATCATGGAGTATAGTGGAAGAGCTGTCGCGAGAAACATGTATATTGGGGATAATGCCACTTATACATTTTACGGTGATTTAACTGTTAAGGGCAATTTGTATATTCTCGGAAGTTTTTATAATTATGGAACAATTAATGTATCTGGTAATGTTTATTGCCGTAACTATTACAATAATAATGTTCTGGAAAAAAGAGCATCACATATGGTTGATGGACAAATTGTATATTATCCAAGAGGAAATTTTTATAATAAAGGAATTGTGCATTCTAAAAGTGTCGAGGTTGCTGATCTGTACGATGTAAAAGTTCCAGTACCTACTGTAAGCGGATGCACAATCGGGCAGCATGAGCCGGGACCAGCTGCAACATGTACCACGCCACAGAAATGTACGGAATGTGGGAAAGTTCTAACAGCCGCACTAGGACATAAGCCAGGAATAAAAGCAACATGTACAAAACCTCAAAAGTGTACGGTGTGTGGAGCTATTCTTGTTAAGAGCGGAGATCACACTCCTGGAACAGAAGCAACCTGTACAGAATCACAGAAATGCATTGAATGTGGACAGGTCTTAGCGCAAGCATTAGGGCATAAATGGAGTGATTGGGAAACTGAAAAAACAGCAACCGTAATGTCCAGATTAGAGATGGCCAGGTATTGTTTACGGTGCGGATCAAGAGAAGTTAAGTACGGAGACACTTTAACACCAACAGGAGACGTTAATTATAAAAGTGTTATTCTGCAAAAAGGGAAAAATACATCCGCTGTAAAAATTACTGGTATGGCAAAAGGAGATTATTTAAAAACGGTTATTCCTAAAAATAAAAAGCTCGTAAAAATCAGCAACATCAAACAGGATGGAACATTTAAAATAACAGCTCTGAAGAAAACAGGAAAGACTACTCTCACAGCAACACTAGCAAGCGGATTTACTGTAAATATCAATCTTACCGTACAGAGTAAGGCGGTAAAAACTACTAAATTGATGGTAAATAAAACAGTGGTTAATCTGGTAAAAGGAAAAAGTTTTACTTTAAAGGCAAGTAAGACTCCATTTAATGCAGCTGATAAGATTAGTTTCAAATCATCTAATAAAAAGATTGCAACTGTAAATAAAAAAGGCAAAGTAGTTGCTAAAAAGAAAGGAACGGCTTACATCACTGTAAAAGCTGGGAAAATCAGTAAAAAAGTAAAAGTCGTTGTAAAAAATAAATCTTATAACAATAGTGATTTTATATCTTAAAAAAAATGGAACTGGGGACTTAGCTCCTCAGTTCTTTTTTGGTTGGGAAATGTAGAATTTTCTCGATTTTCGTCAAATACAGCATTAATGTAAGAAAATTTGTGCAAGATTGAGATATTGTATAATTGTTATATTGAGAGTATAATATAAACTAATTTTGGAGGGATTTTATGAAAGGAATAAAAAAGCTTGTTATATTTTTTCTGTTTGGGATAATGCTCACATTTCTTGTTCATGCGCCGCTGTGCGAGAGCATTGATCTGACAGATTCTGAAGTGATTATTAAGGCAAGTGCCAACAATCAATATGTGATACATAATTATACACAGGCGGTTGTATCTGAAGCAGAGCGGCAGCCATTTGTTGTGAAGAAAAGCAACAATATTTCTGCGGAATGCAAATGCCATTTCTTTTTTAATCGTTCAAGGCAAAAGGAGGGCGTACTGTTTAAGCAGAGGGCGAGAAGCATGATCGATCCAGTCCGTTCTATATCGCTAAAAAGAGGGTATAATGAAATAAAAGAGAACAAATGTTCTTGATTGCGCGATATTGGGAGGGACGGAAAATGGATTACAAGAAGGAAATTATTGAAATGATACAGAAAATACATAGTGAATCAATGATAAAATTTATTTACGGGTGCGTAAAAAGGGCTTATAAGGAAGAAAGGGCAGGAAAATAATTCCTACCCTTGCACACTAGAAAATAAACTTCTCAAAAAAATCACATAACAAATCTTTTTTGTCGGGCGGCAGATTATCGTATTCAAGAATAATCTTTTTGAAACGAGGATCTGACTGCTCGATTTTTGTTACTACGTTTCCAAATTCAATATCTGGATCTTGCTTTTCCTTTAAATCTGTTAAGTCTGTCATTCCAATTCGGAAATAATCCGCCAAAGCTCTGATTTTTCCAGTCCCTGGCATTGAGTTGCCCTTACACCACATATTAAAAGTGGATGGATTTGTTCCGACTGCTTCTGCAACTTCTTTTTGTTGCTTTCCGCTTAGTGAAATGTACTTGTTTAGATTGTTTGAGAAGATTCTTTTCTGTTCTTCAGTTGTCATGGTTCTTTTCCTCCTTACATTTTGTATTGTACATCATATTTATAATAAATTCAATAGCAAATTCAATTATTTTGAATTTTGGTGTTGACAATTCAATTAAACTGAATTATAATGAACCCAGAAGTTAAGAAAGGAGATGAGTAAATGCCAAAGATTTCATTGGAAGCGGTTCGTGTGAACGCTGGGTACAATCAGAAAGAATGGGCTGAAATGTTCGGTATTTCCAATACTACTGTCGTTAATTGGGAAAAAGGAAAGACAGAACCGACATTATCACAGCTTAGAAAAATGAGTGAACTTTCCGGTATTCCTATGGATTTTATTTTTGTACCAAATAAATTCAATTAGATTGAATTTTTGAAAGGGGAAGTGTATAGTTGAAGCGTAAAGTATATGTCATGGATTGTGGTGATTTCGTAAAAATCGGCGTATCTGGAAATGTCGAACAGAGGGCAACACAGATTCCATACAAAGTAAATCGAATCTTTTCAACAAACGAAATTGAAAATGCTTTCAAATTAGAGCATGAAATGCACATGATGTTTTGCGAAGACAGGGTTCCGAATGCACTTGGAAGAGAATATTTTAATATTTCTTTCGACATTGCTGTTTCTGAATTAAAGAAAAGAGCTGATGAGCAGAAAACTATGGAGCTTGTAAATCCAATACCTAAAAAACCACTTTCTATCAGTGAAAAGCAGAAAGTTATCTTTAAATTGATTCCATTACTTAAATATATTGATGATTTTGACCTCGGATATATGCTCGGTGTGGCAGAGGAGAAAAGTAAACAGAAAAGTGTGAAGAATCTGAATATGATTTCCTGCAAGATGGACTTTCTGCTTTGTTAGACCTTGATGAAACCGATTTAATGATGTCTTTAACCTACGCAATTGCATTAAGAGACAAGGAAAAGAGAGGCCAGAAATGACCGTCCACCGGAACCGCCCCACCGGTGCTGACGAGGCAGGGCAGATGGAGGTGACAACAAATGTTCCACAGAACACCGTCAAAATATGACAGCATGACAAAATGGGAAATTCTGGATTCCATAAACAGTGACCCTCATTATTCACGTGGGAAAATGGCTAGACAAGCACACAGAGCATTGCGAAAGTATGGTGACGGATTACCAATCATTTACAGATATCCGAATTTCCCCTATTTGTTATCTGCATTTGCTGGAGGATTCTCAGCTGTGACCGTATTCATTTTGTTTTCGTCAATGTAAACATTGATTACCTGTCCTGATTTGTACAGTGCAAATAAGCTGATTACTATGGCAACAATGGACAGGACAACAGGGATATACCACCGTCTGCGGTCTCTTACATAAGAATCATAAAAAGCTTTTCCGGCTGACTGAATGCAGACAATGGTTGGTGCGATTCTAGAATCGGTATCTTCTTTACTGTATTTAATGAACCCGCGTTTCCCAAGATATTCTATTTCTCCTTTTTCTGAATCGGAAAAATCAGACAACAGTATATCAGTTTTATAAAGACGTTTTAACAATTTGATTTGTGAACCAGAAATTTCCATAACATCTCTCCTTTCACAGGAGAGTATATCACAAGAAAGGAGTGAGTGCATGTCTGAAAAAGAAAAAAGAATCGTTGAAAAGCTGAAAGAAGTGATTCCTAATATGTCAGAGTTTGACAAGGGATATATTCTCGGTAAGACGGAAAGTTTTTCAGAGAATAAGCCAGATGATTCTGGTAAGGCACAGAAAGAAAGTTCATAAGTTTCTTGAACCAAGGTTGCCAGAAGTTAAGTAGAAAGGAGTGTATGAAGATGGAAGGAAAATCAATCGCCGGACTTACGGACTATGCTTTTGAGATGCTTGGATATGATAAAGAAAAGATTCTCAAGGCAGTAGAAAATTGCGTAATGGCAATGGGAGAATTGACAATCGCAGAAAGCAAAGTTGCCCGTAAGCATCTGGACTTTGTTATGGAAGAAATGTATAAGCGGAGTCAAGACACCTTAATAAATACTATTCAGCCTCGTTTATAATCTTATTTTCATGAACGACAAAATTATAAGCATAGTTATAGGCTTGTACATACTGGTTGGACAGTGACAGTACATCAGAAGAATTAACTTCATCTTCGCTGTTTAATTTATTAACTTGTGCAGTTGCTTGGATATAAGCTAAAGCAATATTGTGTGCTGCCAGTTCTGAATTTATAGTACGGATTTCTGAAAGTTCACTGTAACTTAAACCAAAATTATCGGGCATAGCAAATTCCTCCTTTCCAAAGGAGAGTATAGCATAAAAAGGGAGTGAGTACATATCAAAAAAAGAAATTATTTCGTAGAGAAATAGGTGGTAAATAATGGGAGCAAATAATTTTACACACTTTACTGGAAAGAAATCTTCGTTCAAAACTAAAAAGAGAAAGAAGAAAGTAAAAGTGAAAAGAGTTCATAAAAACAAATATGAAAGGAGCGTAAATGGACGCATTACAATTTAATAAAGCCGTCAGTCGGCACTGCAAAGAATCTGGTGGAGACTGTTGCAACTGTGATCTGCGGCTTTACTGTTACCTATCGCCCAGCGAGCGACCAGATGAGTTAGTGAGTTTGGTTATTGATTTTTTGCATAACCACATTGAAAACCATGATCATTATACCCATCACAGTGCGGCTTCATTTCCGTGTATTGATGATATGGACATGAGCACCGCAATAGGCGGCGACTGTTACCAGAAACCTCATACTCTTCATAAACAGTCACATGCTTGTGAATCTTGTGGCAATGATACAGTCGTGTAATTGTTTCAACCATATTCGTCTCCTTTCCTCAATACTCAGCATGCCAGTGCCTGTACTTACAGGATAGGAGAACAAATATAAAAAGTCAAGGTAGGGAGGTGAAAACAGTTGAGCAAATCAACCAGGAAAAAGATTCGTTCTCTTGAAAAGAGAATATCAGATATTGAGTCACAACTTCAATGTCCGCAAGCTACTTTTACATGTCAATTGGTTACTCCAAACGACATTTTAGCCCAGATTCTTCAAGAGAGTCAATATCAAGATCATAAATATGAGATTCGAGCTAATCTGAATGGCAAGACATTATTCGAGAAGAAGACGGAAAGTTTTTTCTTAGAATAATCTGGAGCAAGAATCAGATAAGAAAGAAACTGCAACTTCACAGTAATTAAAGAGGAGGAAGAAAATGAAGAAATTTGAATTAACATCAGAAACCAAAATTAACATTTTCGGAAAGAAACTTTTCCGAATCAAGGCGCTCGTTTCATTTGGAGTTGTAAAAACTGGAGAAACTGGCGGATGGGTAGATCACCACGCACTGGTGTCCGGCAATTTTCTGACGGCATATTATGGCAAC
>ERZ773216.1006-NODE-1006-length-36777-cov-4.357061_pt1 | contig 36777 bp, 24 predicted proteins | sample MGYA00511259_ERZ773216 | MGnify/ENA primary metagenome ERZ773216 (study PRJEB29015, sample SAMEA2737764) | human gut metagenome | biome: human gut; feature: human-associated habitat; material: faeces | place: China | collected 2012 ... | reverse complement strand
GGATCCATATAAAAAGAATCCTCGCCGGTGTGTAACGCACCGGCTTGTGTGTTGTTATCGGATGTGTTGGACATAAGGGTTCCTCCTGAAGGTATGTAATCGTATTTTTTGGCGGGTTCCGAGGTCAGAAATCTTCCTGCAAGCAAGCTTGCGTCAGATTTTGACTTTGGAACCATGGTATCATTATATTATAAATATTTTAAAAAAAAAGACAAGGGGCTTGAGGACTGTGAAACAGGATAGAAATGTAAAAAAAGAAAATTGGAAGAAGAAACCGGCTGCCGGAAAGCAGGGACGGAGTCTGGACGATAAATTTGAAGAGTGGATTGGAGAGAAGCCAGTAAAAAAGGCTGGAAAATCTTCTGAGCAGAAAACAGACCGGAAAGAGGATTGGAGCCGGGCTAGGAAGAAAGATGGCAAGAATGCAGATCAGAAATCTGCGCGGGATTTTGCTTGTGGAAAAATTGAAAAATTCGGAAAAGCAGATGGAAAGTCTGCGCAGAAGAGTTTCGGAAAATCTGCCCATAAGGATACTATGAACTTCGGCAAAAAATCAGAACCGAAGCGTGGATTTGGCGATTCCCCGAAATCAGGAAAACTTCAGTCTGCAGCAGAAGAGAAAAAGGCACCAAAGAAGAAAGGTCTGTGCCCGGTGGCGCACCGCTGCGGCGGATGCCAGTATCTGGACATGCCATACGCAGAACAGCTTCAGATGAAACAGAGCCAGATGCAGAAGCTTCTTGGAAATTACTGCAAGGTGCATGGCATCAAAGGCATGGACGATCCGTTCCACTACCGCAACAAGGTACATGCCGTATTCGGCTACCGCAAAGGCGAAGCCATCTCCGGCGTTTACGAAGAGAAAACCCACAACATCGTTCCAGTGGAAACCTGCATGATCGAAGATCAGAAAGCAGACGAGATCATCGGCACCATCCGCGGCATGCTGAAATCCTTCAAAATCCGCACCTACGATGAAGATACCGGCTACGGCCTGCTGCGCCACGTGCTGGTTCGCCGCGGCTTCACCAGCGGCCAGATCATGGTCGTGCTGGTCACCGCATCCCCGGTATTCCCGTCCAAGAACAACTTCGTCAAGGCCCTGCGTCAGAAACACCCGGAGATTACGACCATTGTCCAGAACATCAACAACCGCGGCACCAGCATGGTACTGGGTGATAAAGAGCATGTTCTGTATGGCAAAGGCTACATCGAAGATGAACTGTGCGGCTGCAAATTCCGCATCTCCCCGAAATCCTTCTACCAGGTCAACACGGTCCAGACCGAGTACCTGTACGGCAAAGCCATCGAACTCGCTGGCCTGACCGGCAACGAGCGCGTACTGGATGCCTACTGCGGAATCGGCACCATCGGCATCATTGCCGCATCCAAGGTCAAAGAAGTCATCGGCGTAGAATTGAACGCCGACGCCGTCCGCGACGCTGTTCAGAACGCCAAATGTAACGATGTCAAAAATATCCGCTTCTACTGCCACGACGCAACCGAATTCATGATGCAGATGGCTGCATCCGGCGACACCGTAGACGTAGTCCTCATGGATCCGCCAAGAGCCGGAAGTACCGAGGCATTTATTAAGGCTGTGGCAGCGGTGAAAGCGAAGACTGTCATCTATGTGTCTTGCGGACCGGACACGCTGGCGAGAGATCTGGGCGTGTTTAAGAAGATGGGGTATCAGGCTGACGGGGCATGGCCGGTGGATATGTTTCCGCAGACGGGGCATTGTGAAAATGTTGTTAGACTTACCTGTGTAAAATGAAAGTTTCTATTTCGAAATTTTCATGGAAAGTTTCTACACAGCTTATAAAACTTCTGCAGCCAATAATCATCAGGATGAGTTTCTGTATATTTCAAACAGAAAAATGGAAGATTAGGTTGCTGTGATTTTGCAGGAGGATATTGCCCACGAAGGGAAAAAGTTACATTATGGAAAATAATTTTTGTGCAGAAAACAGCTATTCTTGCATTTTGAAAATTCTTTTGATGGAGGAAAAAATTAAACATCTGTATTGAAGAGGTGTAACCAGAGATGAAGGTCTCCGGTCAATGGGGAGAAGATGTGCCAATAAGTAAAATATCGCGGTAACGCTAGGACAATGCTTGCCAATTTGCAAATTCAATCTTGAGAGGCAGCAAAAAGAGCGTATATAAATTGACTTTGTTCGAGGTTGAGATTATACTGTAATAAGAATACTAATTTGCTTTTCATATACAGATGGAGAGACAGCTTATGGAATATTTATCAATTAGTCAGGTGGCCGAAAAATGGGGACTTTCAACAAGAAGAATCAATGTCTTGTGTTCAGAAGGAAGAATTCCCGGAGCAACGAAAATCGGTTCATACTGGGCGATTCCAGCGGATGCGGAAAAGCCAGCTGACGCAAGAATCAAGAGTGGTCGCTACGTGAAGACAAAAGAAAACCAAGAAAGGGGTCGTACCAATGGCTGCAATCAATGATTTAATAAGCCAGATCCAAGATGAGACTCTTCGAAATAGAATCCAGGAAGAAGTGAGCAAAATGGCCAAGCAGAAGAAATTCGGCTTGGTTTTTGAAGAACATATGCCGGAAAGCACGCCTCTCTATGATATGCCTATCAAAAGAGGCTGTAATGTTATGCGCCGTGACAGCAAGGACGACAAATCCATCTATGTTGTGCTGAAAGTTGAAGGCGATACTGCTGTTTGCGTTAAGCAGGAACAGAAAGATGAAGCAGTTACCTTTGAACTGAAGGATATCGTTCGTGTTGCGGAATTTGGGGAATCTATCTATCCCTATTTGAAGCCAGTGGATTCAGTTTGCAATGCGCCAGACAGCGACCTTTGGCACACGCTGATTGAAGCGGACAACTATCACGCCTTGCAACTCCTAGAATACCTGTACGCGGGTAAGGTGGACTGCATCTATATCGATCCTCCTTACAACACTGGCGCAAAAGATTGGAAATACAACAACGACTATGTAGACGGAAATGATGCTTACCGCCACAGCAAATGGCTTTCCTTCATGCAGCGGCGTCTGAAGCTTGCCAAGAAATTGTTGAACCCAGTGGCTTCTGTGTTGATCGTGACCATTGATGAAAAAGAATACCTACATCTTGGTTGCCTGCTAGAGGAAATGTTCCCAGAGGCAGAAATTCAAATGATATCATCTGTAATCAATCCTAAAGGATCTGCTAGAACAGGTCGATTTTCAAGAGTTGATGAATATCTATTCTTTGTATTTATTGGAACGGCTGAAGTATATCCTTGCGCATCAGATATGCTACGAGAAGTCGAATCTAATAACCGAAGTGTCAGATGGGCTGGGCTTATGAGGAACGGCGAGGGATCAACTAGAACCAGAATTCCTAGTCTTTTTTATCCGATTTTCATAGATAAGGATACTGGAAAATATCATTCCGTAGGAGAGCCACTCGCACCAGACGCTAATAGAGCCGAAGTCGTTTGCCCAGAAAATACTATTGCAATGTTTCCTGTTAGTGGGTCAGGGCAGGAATTGCAATGGAGATTGTATCCACCTTCTTTCAGAAAGTATCTCGAAAAAGGTTATATCAAATTTGGAAAAAGAAACGCAGATGGAACAAGATCGGTTTCTTATTTGCAAGATGGAATGATCAAGAAGATCGAAAATGGACAGATTGCAATCACAGGCAAAACGGACGAAGGCACACTAGAACTGGAATATGCTGATTCCATCGGAACAAGAAAACCAGTAACTATATGGAATACAGTATCTCATTCGGCAAGTGAACATGGAAGCACTTTCATCAAAAATATACTCGCAGCTCGAAAATTTGCATATCCAAAATCGGTATATGCGGTTCACGATTCCATACGTTTTGTGACAAAGGATAAGCTCAATGCCCTTATCGTTGACTTTTTCGCAGGTAGTGGCACGACTATGCACGCCGTAAATCTGCTCAACGCCGAGGATAGCGGGCACAGACGCTGCATTATGGTGACCAACAATGAGGTCTCCGCAGATGAAGCAAAGATGCTGAAAGATAAAGGCTATCAGCCTGGTGATGCGGAATGGGAAAAGCTTGGCATCGCCCACTATGTTACATGGCCACGTACAGTCTGTTCCATTAAGGGCCAAGATGTAAACGGCAATCCGCTCAAGGGTGATTATCTCGGAAGTGAGCCAGTACTTCATATGGCGGACGGCTTTAAAGCAAACGCTACATTCTTCAAACTTGGGTTCTTGGATCCGACAGCAGTTTCTCTCGGTATGCGTTTTTCGGAAATGCTGCCTACGTTGTGGTTGAAGACTGGAGCAAAAGGAAAATGCCCGGAATTGACCGGAGAACAAGTTCTGGACATGCTGATCTTGCCGGAGAATAAATTTGCAGTCTTGATTAATGAGAATACATTTGCCGATTTCGCAGAAAAGCTTGCAGAACATCCTGAAATCCAAACCGTATTTTTAGCAACCGATTATGAAGTGAATTATCAGTCGATGGTAAAAAATCTGAATGTTGAAAATGCGTATCAGCTTTACCGGGATTACTTGGATCACTTCCGTGTGAACAGAGGGAGAAACTAAGAATGATTTGTGAATTATTTCCATTTCAAAAACAGGCGGTCAATGAAATGCGTCTCCGCGTGGCGATGGCGCTGAATAACTATCGCATGCTGAAGATCCCTCAGGTGGTTTCGCTCCAAGCACCAACAGGTTCCGGCAAAACGATTATTATGTCTGCCCTGATCGAAGATATCTTTTACGGCTCAGAACAGTTTACTGAACAGCCGGAGGCCATTTTTGTATGGCTTTCGGATTCTCCGCAGCTGAATGAACAGTCCAAGCAGAAGATCGAGCTGAAGGCAGATAAGGTCCGCATGGATCAGTGCGTAGTGATTTCAGATGAATCTTTCGACCGAGAGATTCTGGAGGACGGTCATATCTATTTCCTGAATACGCAAAAGCTTGGCAAGGCTGGTAATCTGAGCCGCCATTCGGATACGCGACAGTATACGATTTGGGAGACCATTGAAAATACAGCAAGAGAAAAAGCTGACCGTCTGTATTTCATTATTGATGAGGCACACCGTGGTATGCAAGGACGCCAGGCGGGAACGGCTACCACCATCATGCAGCGTTTTATCAAGGGCAGCAGCGAGCAGAATCTGTCGCCCATTCCGGTCGTGATCGGAATGAGTGCAACTGCCGAACGTTTTAATTCCCTTGTTGGGCAGGCAACAAACTCTACATTGCATAAGGTTGTTATTTCCCCGGCCCAGGTTCGCCAATCTGGATTGCTCAAAGATCGTATTGTAATCACTTATCCGGAGGATCCAATCAAACACGGTGACATGGCTGTTCTCCAGGTTGCAACAGACGAATGGCAGGATAAGTGCAAGCATTGGTATCAGTATACTTATGAGCAGCATTATCCAAATGTAAACCCTGTGTTTGTCATTCAGGTTTGCGCAGGTTCTGACAAGAAAATATCGGATACAGATTTGGACGATGTGATTGCGAAAATCGAAGAGCGTATGGGCGATAGCTTCAAGGAAAACGAGGTTGTACACACATTCGGTTCAACGGGCACATTGTCGATTCACGGATTGACCGTGCCGCATATTGAGCCATCTGAGATCGCAGAAGATCGCCGCATTCGTGTTGTTCTTTTTAAGGAAAATCTATCCACTGGTTGGGACTGCCCTCGTGCAGAAACTATGATGTCCTTCCGACGTGCGGAAGACGCAACCTATATTGCGCAGCTGCTCGGACGTATGGTTCGCACACCGCTTCAGTGTCATGTTCTCGTAGATGATTCCTTAAATGATGTGCGGCTATTCCTTCCGTATTTCAATCAAGATACCGTCCAAAAGGTCATTGATGAATTACAGGCAACGGAAGGTGGAGAAATCCCGACAGTTGTCGATGGGGAGTCTCTGGAGGATCAGACCTATGATACATGGTCGGTTCACAACCAGAAAAAGAAAACGCAAAAACAGACGGTTGGTCAGCTGAGTATCTTTGATTACCCGAATGGCTTCCAAGAAGAGCCTACTGCGGCACTTTCCACAGCGGTTGACGATATGTCAAATTCTGGAGCTGCGGCAGCGAACCAAGGTGGAGCGGCTTCAACATTTTCTGCAGAAGGATACCAGACGATTCCGCTGGAAACAGTGCCCGGAAACGATGTGCATACAGGTCGAGAAACTGAGGAAACCAATGAATGCAACCAATCTGTGAATAAAGAGCAGCCAGTGCTGACACCGGTTGTATCGCAGATGTCGATGCTTCCGACAATAGATCGTGAAGGAATCACAAAGTTCATCAATGAACAGGGCTATCTGACTTATATCGTTCGTTCAGTAAAAATCAACAGCTATTTGAAGTCTTTGATGAGCTTGGCAGGTCTGCTATCACAGTTCAATATCTGCATTACGGCAATCGAAGACGTGAAAAACGATGTTGCAGAACTTATCCGCAACTATGTGAATGGCCTGCATGATGCTGGAAAATATGACGAGCTTACAAAGCAAGTCATGGAGATGAAGCTATCTGTTCAGATATTCGATGTTTTCGGTGAGAAAATACAAAATGATAACCAGATAGATATGTTTACTGCATCCGAATCCGACCTTGATCGTCAGCTAAGAGTAGCAGATGCGAAAATGGGTGGATGCGGTTTCCACTTGGCATATGGGCGTAAATATATCGACTTCGACAATCCGAACGCCTTTAAGGTGGATTGTATTCTGTTTGCATTCGACAGCGAGTGTATTGCGGAATTAAATAAATACGCTGAGAAGAAGTTCCATGAATTGAACGACCAGTATCGTAAATATATTGTGGCTAAACCGGAGAAATGTCAACAGCAGTATAGCGATATTGTTGCTAACGGCGATGAAATCAGTAAGCACAACTTTACTCTTCCGGAGACAATCAGTGCCAAGGTCGAAGCAGATGGAATAAAGTACATGGATCATCTTTTTGCCAATGTAGATGGAATAGCAAAAATTAAGTTGAATGGCTGGGAACAGGCTGTTTTGGCAGAAGAGCAAAAACGCGAGGATTATGTTTGTTGGCTGCGGAATCCGTCCCGACAGTCTTGGTCACTGAGGATGCCATATGAAATGGACGGAAAATGCAAGGAGCTTTATCCGGACTTCATCATTGTTCGCCGAGACCCAATTCTCAAGTATATCGTTGATATTTTGGAGCCGCACAATCCGGATTTCAAGGATAACTTGGGCAAAGCTAAGGGACTTGAAAACTATGCTGCAAATGAACCAAGAATTGGCAGAGTGCAGCTGATACGTATTGGAAAAGACGCAGCAGGAGAAAATCGCTTTAAGCGGTTAGATCTTGCAAAAGGCAGTATCCGCAATAAGGTGCTTGCCGCAATCAATACGGATGAGTTAGACCATATTTTTGACACAGACGGTGTGTTTGAAGACTAAATTTATTACACAGATAGGGGTTCATCATGGAACGTATCAACGCCACAACAGGCTCTTACAATTTTATAGATTTATTTGCAGGAGCTGGTGGATTGTCCGAAGGCTTCATCCAAGCGGGTTTTTCACCTGTAGCGCATGTGGAGATGAACCCATATGCTGCTCAAACATTGGAAACACGAACGGGATACTATTATCTCAAAGCACAAGGGAATCTTGATATCTACAAGGATTATATTAGCGGAAAAATCACCCGCGACGAATTTCTGCAACATATTCCCGAGGAGCAGCTACAATCCGTATTTTGCGAAACGATGTCAAATGAAACTCTTCCAAGGCTATTTGAAAATATAGATAGGATCCTTACGCAAAGAGGTATCAAGCAAGTAGATGTCATTATTGGTGGGCCGCCTTGCCAAGCATATTCTTTGGTGGGAAGGGCGCAAAGCAAGCATATGGAAACGCCGATGTCAGCGGATCCTAGAAATGATCTCTATAAGCTGTATGCGAGATTCCTTCAGAAATATCAGCCAAAGATGTTCGTTTTTGAGAATGTTATGGGAATCAAGTCAGCAAACGGTGGTGCAACCTGGCTGAAAGTCCAAGAGGCACTGCGTTCCGTTGGCTATGAGATTGAATGCCATGAGCAAAATTCAAAGGATTTTGGTGTGTTGCAAAACCGAAGAAGAATGATCATCGTCGGATGGTTGAAGAATAGTGGGCTTTTTTATCCGCAGTTTGAGAAGAAAATTGCAGATGCTACGGTTAATGATATTCTCAGTGATTTGCCAGCGTTGCAGCCAGGAGGAAAATCGGGTGAATACAGAACAGATAATTTCAGCGATTATTTAAGAAGCACTGGAATCCGCAAGGATTCTGACATTCTGACTCATCATTGCGCAAGACCCAATAAAGACAGGGATATTGAGATTTATCGGTGTACAATTGAACTCTGGAATGATGGGCACAAACGTCTGAACTATAATGATTTGCCGGATGAACTGAAGACACACAAAAATCGAAAATCGTTTCTGGATCGATTTAAAGTTGTAGAGGGCGACGAGGCGTACTGCCACACCATGTTGGCTCATATCTCAAAAGATGGACATTACTTTATTCATCCGGATATTGAGCAACACCGTTCGATTACTGTACGGGAGGCCGCTCGCATCCAATCGTTTCCGGATGATTATTTCTTTGAAGGCCCGAGAACGGCTCAATTTGTACAGATAGGCAATGCCGTTCCTACGTTAATGGCTAAAGGCATCGCAGAAGGAATCGCGAATAAATTAAGTAAGGAGGGTATCGATGGAAAGCAATCTCCTACTTGAACAATATAGCTGGTATAAGAAGCAACAATTGGCCAAGGCACCATTTAAATGTCTGTTGAATGCAGATATTGAGCCAAATCCCCATCAGGTCAATGCCTTTTGTGCGGCCATTCAAGCATTAAAGACAGGCGGCATCATTCTGGCAGATGAGGTTGGTCTGGGTAAAACAATCGAAGCGGGGTTGGTGCTTAATTATGTTCTGGACAACGGAGCAAAAAAAGTACTGATTTCTCTTCCTGCTACTTTGAGAAAACAATGGGAAGTAGAGCTTTTGGAGAAGTTTGGTCGCCAAGCTGTTATTCTGGATCGGTACACGGTTGAGCATGACCTTGCCAATGTACGAACTCACCTCGGAAACGCAGATGAGATTAGTATTGTCATTGCTTCCTATGATTATTCATCGAAACTAATTAAGCGCTTTCCTCATGTCAAATGGGACTTCTTGATTATTGATGAGGCTCATAATCTGCGGAATGTTTTTCATGGCACAAAGCGGGCAAAAAATCTTTATGATTTGACACACGGAATTCCTAAAATTCTTTTGACTGCTACGCCGCTACAGAATTCCCTTACTGATCTTCATGGACTGGTTTCTTTTATCGATCCTCGTATTTTCGGGTCAGAAAAGGTTTTCAACCGTCGATTTGTGGATGGCTGTGATTATGAGGAACTGAAGCAAGAACTTCTTCCGGTGTTATATCGCACCCTTCGACGCGATGTCGGAAAATACATGGCCTTCAGCAAGAGAACCTGTATTACGGTCGATTTCCATTTGAGCGCAGAAGAAAAAGAACTCTATGATGTGACCAATGATTTTCTGCGTCGTGATCCGCTGTATTCCATTCCAAATGCGAATCGTGGGCTGATTATTCTTGTTATTCGAAAGCTGCTTGCATCTTCCAGCTTTGCTTTGATAGAAACCTTTGAAGTATTAGAAAAACGTCTTGAAAAACTCTATGAAGGCACAAAATCTGCTTATGCCCAGGAGGGTTTCGATTTATTCTGGGGGTTTGTAGAAGATGAAATCGATGAGGATGGTTTCAACGAATACGATGATGAAGAAACAGCAGAGAAGAAACAGGCTATTCAGGCTGAGCTCAAGATTGTAATACATATTCTTGAAATGGCAAGGGCTATAAAGACGAATGCAAAGATCGCCGCGTTGAGGGAAGCACTGAAATCTGCATTTGACCACCAGATTTCTGAGGGATTGAATCAGAAGGCTGTTGTCTTTACAGAGTCTAAGCGAACACAGAAATATATAGCCGCAGAACTAAGAAGATCTGGCTATAGCGAGGAAGATATCCTTCTCTTTAATGGTGACTTTGATGATGCTATGACGAAGGAAATCTTTCGAACATGGCAGGTTAAGAATTTTGGTAAAACAAACTATGGCAGAAGTGTGGAATATAAGCACGCAATTGTCGATTATTTCAAGAGTCATGCCAAGATTTTGATTGTTACAGATGCTGGTTCAGAAGGTCTAAATCTACAATTTTGCAATACAATCATTAACTATGACTTGCCTTGGAATCCGCAGAAAATTGAGCAGAGAATTGGACGTTGTCATCGCTATGGACAAACTCATGATGTGGTAGCAATCAATCTGTTGAATACGGACAATGAAGCAGATCGCAGAGTATATGATATCCTTTCTAAGAAGTTTGAATTGTTCGAGGGCGTGTTTGGTGCATCGGATGTTGCGCTGGGCGCACTTGAATCTGGTGTGAGTTTTGAAAAGCGTATTCTGGATATTTACCAGAATTGTAAGAATATCACTGCGGTAAGGAAAGCATTTGCAGTTTTGAACAGGCAGCTAGATGCAAGGAAGAATGCTCATGCAGCAGAACTTCGCTCAATTCTGCTTACAGAAAGTAGAGAGGCGAAGGGGCAAGCGTTGGAAAAGACCAAGGCTGATATCGATAAATATCTACGTGATGTTGAATATTGGAACCAGTTTGAAGAACCAGAAGTGGATCACAAGCTACATTACTGGAAAATCGACAACTGGGGTGAAAAGATATTTGGTTCACATGGCGTTTTGTTTCTTGGAGCATTCATGGACAATACAAAACTCCTCTTCCCAGTTTTACTACTTTGTGATGAAAATGGTGAGTATATCAATTTTACTGAAGATGAGATTGTTTCCGCATTGGAGGAGGCTAATGATTCGGATGTTCGCTATTTTAAACCGACAGAAGAAGAACAATCTTATTTTCACCGGATTTATGCTCGCTTGATTTCAGAAGTTCAGGATCAGCATGATAAAACTGTAGCCCCTACTATCGCATATAACAAGAAGAAGATTGAAAACTGGGTCAATGTCCAACAAGAACAGCTTCATGTTCAGCTTACTGATGCTCAAAAAGAAGTTGAGGAGTACATACTTGCTGAAATGGCGGCTACTGACACGCTGGAAAAAAAGGATATCCGAAAAAAAGCGGCTGAAGCGAAGAAAAAAATGGATAAGCTGCAACACGACCTGCCTAAGCGCAGAAAAGAGATTCAAGACGAGGCGCAGGCTGAAATTGATCGATTTAATCAGTCTCAGGAAATCAATCCATTGCTTCTGATTAACATTGTCCTTAAATTTTAACAGGAGGCACCACATGGCAGATAGATTTAAGTTTGCTGAGGTTCGCCAAGAAGTCATAGAAATGTTAAAGAAAGACTTGTTGGGACCGAGTAGTGAAAATGAAATACTGAATCAAAACCCGCGCTTTGAATATATCGTGGGTATGCTTGCGCCACAAACCAGTGAAAATGATTCGAATGAGCAGGAAGTCGATGGAGATGCTTCTTTCGAAGGGGATGCAGATTATACTGCGGGCGAAGACGATGATAATGAGCCGGTCTTTACAAATCGATTTAAAACACAGTCTTCCATTGGCATTAGCTTTTACCTAGAAAGTAGTACAAAATCTTTCAATGTGGATGTGACTTGGGGCGATTACACCAAAGCTTCTGATAAAACCACTAACAAAGAGGGAAAAAAAGTTGATGTAAGCACGTATACACGTCATCCGCAGAAAGAGACAGTTGTTATTGATCTGCAAGAGTTTAGTAAGAACAAAGAATACCCTTTGGTCTGTGATTCAAATGTTATTTTATATATTTCTAAAATCGGCCTCAAGCAAGGGTATACCTTGGTAACAGCATATGTTATCAACAAGCGCAAAAATCCTGAGAGTGATATTGCTGGAATGATGTTCCAGGTCAATTTGCGTGCCTATTCCCAAGAAAAATCGGATATCTTCGTGGCAGAGCACATTTGCAGAAAAATTCTTGCAGTCGATGAGTTTTACTTTGCTCAAAGACCTATTTTGGGAAGAGGTCGCGGTTGCGCGGCAACTTGGAAAGCTAATAAAAATGGGCGCGCCACTGAGATTGTATCGACATTTATTCCAGAGTACGAATTTCCAGGTGTTAGTGCTGCTTTGGAAGGATTTGACCCGTTCTTCTTCTCTATGAGAACTCTTTCTGTTGCAAAGAAAAAAGATGACATCATTAACCGGCTGAATGTCTTGGCGGACTCCTATGAGAATTGGATTCAGAAAAAATTGGTTCATGATTCAAAAATGGATGATGTTAAGTTCAAGAAAGAAATTGGCGACACAGTAATAAATAAATGTATAGAAGCTCTTGGAAGAATCCGCGCGGGCATTCAGCTACTAGTAGAGGATGATATTTCGTTTGATGCCTTTTGCTTTATGAATCGTTCCATGATTCTTCAGAGAAATATTATGAATTTCTCTAAGAAGCATGGAGCCGGTATCGAGTGTGCCTTTAGGGATTTTGTAGATCCTCGCAATCCTTCCAATAATTTTGGCTGGAGACCTTTCCAGATTGCTTTTATTCTCATGAATCTGAAAGGTATTGTAGATCCGGAGCATGATAACCGTGAAGTCGTGGATCTTCTCTACTTTCCCACTGGTGGAGGCAAGACCGAGGCATATCTGGGCCTTATGGCATTTGTTATTGCTAATAGAAGACTGCGCACTAACGAGAGTGATGAATACAATCGTGACGGCGGTGTAACTGCAATTTTGCGATATACTTTGCGCCTGCTCACTACACAGCAGAGAGACCGTATCACCAAGATGATTTTGGCCGCGGAACTGATCCGGCAAAAAGAATATCCGAAATACGGAAAAGAACCCATCAGTATTGGTTTCTGGGTTGGTGGTACTGTGACTCCGAACACCTTTAAAGAATTGGAAGAAGATCCGGAGGATCCAGCTAAAACAAGAACAGCAAGAAGCAAGAAAAACTCTATATACAAACAGCTGCTTACATGTCCATTCTGTGGGAAGCCACTTACAGAGGAAAATTTTTATATAGATATTCCTACAAAATCGGTTAGCATCTATTGTTCGGATGATAAATGCATGTTCTATAGGTATAAACCCAGTAATAAGATGAAAATCCCGGTTTATCTGGTAGATGAAGAAATTTATGCTAAGTGCCCGACTATTATTCTGTCAACAGTTGATAAGTTTGCCCGCCTTCCGTGGGATGTGAATACAAATGCTCTGTTTGGTCGCGTTGATAGAATTTGCAGTCGCGATGGCTATGTTGCTATTGGAGCGGACCATGCTCGGCATACTCGTACAGAAGAGTTACCCACAGCTACGCTTAGATCGATTAAACCATTCCTTCCGCCGGAGCTGATTATCCAAGATGAGCTGCATCTTATCACAGGACCTCTGGGAACCGTATACGGTGCATATGAAACAGTTATTGAAGATCTGTGTTCCTACACGATTGGAGGTAAGAAAATCAAGCCAAAGTATGTTGTTTCTACGGCAACTATCAAAAATGCTGCTGAGCAGACAAAATGCTTATATGGCAGAAAAGTAACTGCGCAATTTCCACCAAATGGGTTTGAAATCGGTGACAGTTTCTATATTCGTGAGGTACCGGTTGAACAAGATCCGTTTAGAAGATACGTTGGTGTCTGCGCACCAGGCCAGTCTGTAAAGACAGCTTTGCTACGTGTATATTCGATTATTCTTCAAAGTGCTTATAATCTTTCGCTGGATGATGAGTACAAGGATGTTATTGACCCCTACTATACCCTTGTTGGGTATTATAACAGTATTCGAGAACTCGGCGGTGCCGTTCGATTGTTACAGGATGATATTCCTGACAGAATTCAACGTATTAAGAAAAAATATGGAATGAGTAGGCAGCGTTTCCTTAATCATAAGGTTGAAATTACTTCTCGCATGTCTTCTTATGACATTCCGAAGAAACTAAGTCAGTTGGAAACTCCATATACAGATAGAAATTGCCTAGATACGGCAATTGCAACTAATATGATTGCTGTTGGTATGGATGTGGATCGGCTTGGTCTCATGGTGGTAACTGGTCAACCGAAGCAGAACTCCGAATATATTCAGGCAACTAGCCGTATTGGACGTTCTTATCCAGGCTTAGTAGTCACTTTATATAACCCTTATCGCCCCCGCGACTTGTCGCATTATGAGAATTTTACCGGTTATCATGCTCAGCTATATCGTTTTGTTGAAGGCACAACAGCGACACCGTTTTCTGCACGTGCAAGAGATCGCGTGCTGCATGCGCTGGTTATTTCTGCAATTCGTTTGCATTATCCGGAATTTGCAAGCAATGATGGAGCAGCAGCTATTGATAAGCTAACCGATGAGCAGCTTAATGAAGTGAAGGCTCTTATCATGAATCGATTGAACATCATCAAGCCTTCTGCTAAGGCAGATGCCGAACATGAGATTGATGATTTTGTAAGCAATTGGAAACTGCTGGCAACTCAATCCAAGGAACTTAGATACTATGTCTATACAACTAAAACGTATAATCGCCTAATGAACACTTATGGCGAAGTTTGTACTGATCTTGAAAAGCCGACTCTTCGTTCTATGCGTGATGTTGAGAGTGCAGCAAATATGTTCTATTACACGGAGGACTAAAAGCCTATGTTTGATAATAATAAATTAGGTGAGATTCGTCCTAATCAGTTGATAACTACATTTGGTCCAGGTTCTATTGTGGATGCCGTGAAAGATTCCGTCACGGTTCTGGACTTGAACTATTGGAAGGAAAAAGGAAAGAAAATTATAGATGGCAGATTGGCCTCATATCTGGGCGTTGACTGCTTTTATATGCCACGGACTTCTTATAGCGGAGATATTCCTGTGGTCTCATTCCCTTATATGCATGTTTGTTCCAATGTGAAATGTGGGAGAATATTTGATTTAAGAGAGAATTTTGACCTGGATCGATATCTGAAGTTTGGTGTAACTTGTCCGGAATGTCATAGACAGGCTTATCCTTCTCGTTTTATTACTATTTGTGAGAACGGCCATATGGATGATTTCCCTTGGAGCTGGTGGGTTCACGGTGGCAATACAACCTGCAAAGGTACGATGAGGATGTATTCAACTGGCAATACATCAACGCTTGCAGATATGTGGGTTGAATGTTCCTGTGGGGCACGACGAAGTATGAGCGGCGCAACGCAGCATGAGAATTTTGAAGGTATGAAATGTTCCGGACATCATCCGTTCCGGCCAAATCATAAAAATGAAAAATGCGATAAGGAAATGATTCCTTCTCAGCGTGGCGCGTCGAATGTGTATTTTCCAGTAATGAGAAGTGCCATATCCATTCCACCTTGGATCAATCCGCTTTATAACTTGATTGATGAGCATTTGCGCTTAATTGACAGCTATGAAGAAGATTTTGGAGAGATGGGATTAGACAAAGTGTATCAAAAATATTTCTCTGCATTTACAAGAGAAGAATTTGATGCAGCTTTATTGCGCAGAAGACAGAACATCAAAGAGTTCACAGAGATTAAGCAGATGGAATATAACGCCATTACGCATCACGCAGATCCTGTGTACGCCTCCAACAAAAAACATTTTAAGGCTGAGGAGGATCCGCTTCCGGATTATCTGCTCCCGTATTTTAAGAGAATCATTCGCATTACACGATTAAGAGAAGTGAGAGTGCTGCTTGGCTTCACCCGTGTAGATGCTCCGGATCCAGATGCCGATGAGCAGACAAATATCGTTTATCTAAATAAGGGTAAGACTGAAAAATGGCTTCCTGCTGCAGAAGTGCACGGTGAAGGTGTCTTTATTGAGTTTAATAGGGATAGTATTGATGCGTGGTTGAGAGATCCAGAACTGGGAGCACTTTCTCAGAAATATGCGCAGTGTTATAAGGAATTCTGTGAATCTAAAGAATGGACTGTTACCACATTACGAGATGCAAGGTATGTCCTGATGCATACATTCGCACATTTGTTGATTAAGCAGATGTCAATGTCCTCGGGGTACTCTTCATCCGCTATTCGTGAGCGTATTTATTTTGGGGATGATATGTCTGGCGTGTTGCTCTATACCGGAAGTGCCGATAAAGAAGGCTCACTTGGTGGACTTGTAGAATTAGGAAATATTGATCAGCTTATTGTTTTGATGAAAGACGCTTTCCAGGAAGCACTGGTTTGCACAAATGATCCGGAATGCCTTAACAATGTGCCTGCTGGTAATAATTCAAATGGCGCGGCGTGCCATTCCTGCTGTATGATCTCAGAAACAGCTTGCGAGAATGGAAATCGCATGTTGGATCGCGGACTAATTGTGCCTATTGACGGAAGAGAAAATCAGTCTTATTTTAAAACTTTGGTGGAAGAATTATGTCAACTGGAAGTATAAGCTTAGATATTTTGTTAAACAAAATTCTCACAGATGCTATATCTGGTGGAAATGAGTCTATTAGAGCCATTCAGAAGAGATATCCATCTCTTTCTGAAAAAGAAGCTCATGAAATTCTTGCGATGGTTTCGGCGGTGGCCCAAGATAGTGCTGATAGCGCTGAGTTAGTTGTAACAGCCCCGCCTTCTTTTGTATTGAAGGCAAAACCGACAAAAGTTACGGTAAGGGAGATGATTATGGGGGCCAAGAGAAGCATCTTGATTACAGGGTATTCACTTTCGGATTATTTCACTGAGTTAGTTGATTGTATAATTCAGAAGAGTCAGGAAGGTGTTTTTGTAAAATTCTTTGTGAATGATATAGAGAGTCAGAATGCCTTTGATCGTTTATGCTGCTATAGAGGGAAATTTTTGCGAATTTATAACTATTCAAAACAGAAAGATAAAATGTCAGCCCTTCATGCTAAGGTGATTTCTGTTGATCAAGAAGATACATTGATCACATCGGCCAATCTTTCTTATCATGGACAAGAAGGAAATATTGAGCTTGGGACACAGATTTATTCAAAGGACTTGGCTAAGCAGGTTGACGATGTGTTTACAAGGCTGGTGTTTTCAAAGGTGTTTAAGGAAGTTATTTAACATAAGCGAGGTAGAAATACCGGAGGTGATATAAAAGTTGTTAAGTGATATTCGAAATATTCTTCACAATTTGAATCAGGCTGGAAATTGGTCTTTACAAGTCTTACAGATTAAGTCTTCGAAACGGGCTGGCACAGAATATATAGGTAGAGAAATAACATTTGATCCTGTTGGCAGATTGGAAGAATTTATATCAGAAGTCTCAGAATTCTATGTTGGAGCAAAGGGATGTTTTGATGTGAAATTTGCGAATTTATCGGATTACGATGGCTCTGCAGATGGAAAAACAATATATAAGCTTGATGGGACAAGCACCCTGATTGCTTCCGAATATAGCAATTTGATTCAAGCATTAGCTAATCCAAATTTTGAAGTCGATCCATTTGAGATGAAAGCAAGGGCATCAGTATTAATGGGGCAATTTGAAGTAGAGGGTGAAATTATCCCTATTAAGCTGATTTCAATGCAGAAACCAATAACGATGCTGAAGCATCGATTTATGCGGAACAAGGGAACTTTCAGAGAACTTGATGACAAAGTGCTGACATTGCGTCCGTTAATAGATGTGCTAATCTATGGCAGCAAAGTATATCTGTTTACCCTTAATGGAGAGAATCTTTTTAATATGGAACGTTCCTATAAGGCGCTTTGCAGTGATTATATTAGTAGAGTTCAGGAGAGCGGAATCGTTGTAAATATTGAACATTTTTCGTCTATTGCGAGCAGTGGGCATAATCCGCGTAGGTTTGTTGCATATAATCAGACATGCCTTGAAAAATTAAAAAATGCAGGTACACGACGCAGAATTGCAGCAAAATTTTCTATTCCCATGAGAGAAGGAAAGTTTGATGCTGCCCAAGAAGGTGCTTCTGAAAAAATAGTGAAAATTTTGTGTAATAAGGGGATGGTAGATCCGTTTGAAGATTTGCCCATGGAAGTCCCTAGTGCAAAGAGATGGGAATAAGGTAATAGTATGTCGATTGTTTTTTCTGTCAGTTTATTTTTTATGTCATTTATCCCGCTATGGATATCAATATTGTTTATTGATATAAAAAGTATAATCATAGGTGGAGAGATATGGACAGAGATTATTTCGATCGCAATAATCGCAATGCACTCTCTTATAAGCGTTTATGTCCTCTGGAGTGTATTAAAGTCGAAGCCAAGAAGTGGAGAAAAAATTTATAAGTTAGTCTCGTCTTCGGAAGAAAAATCTATTTCCGCCGAATACTTGTTGTCATACATATTGCCATTGTTTGCGTTTGATTTTACGCAATGGGATCAAGTGATTTTATTTTTGATTTTTTATGCAACACTGGCATTTTTGTGTATCCGACACAACTATTTTAGCGTAAACGTCATTTTAGAAATATGTCAGTATAGATTCTATTCATGTACACTGGAAAATGAAGACAGTGTTTCTATTGAAAGACAGGTTATTGCTAGATGCAAGATGGAATTAATGAATGGTACTGATATTTGCTTATCATCTGTAAATAATGAATATAGCATTCTCAGAGATGCTAAATAGTCAAAATACATCTTATAAAAACTGTTTACTAGGCATAGTAAACATACAAGCAAATAGAATGTGGAAAAATAATCTGTTATGAAGGTTCAGAATACATAAACGGTAAGGGATCAACGTGGACTTCGGAACACATATAGACATAAAATTGCTGTTGTAGGAGGCTTTTTATGGATGTACTTACACCAGAACAACGAAAAAAGAATATGCAACACATCAAATCTAAAGATACAAAAATTGAAGTGTTGCTACGAAAAGCATTATGGCAAAAAGGATATGGATATAGAAAAAATTATAAGGGACTTCCGGGTAAGCCAGATGTTGTGTTAACTAAGTACAAAATTGCAATTTTTTGTGATAGCGAATTTTTTCATGGAAAGGATTGGGAAATACTTAAACCAAGTCTTGAAAAGGGCCAAAATGGTGACTTCTGGATTAAGAAGATATCTGGAAATCGGGAACGTGACGATGAAGTTAATAAAAAACTACTTTTTATGGGATGGACAGTAATTCATTTTTGGGGAAATGATATTAAGAAAAATACGGATGAATGCGTCAAGGTAATTGAAGAAACAATTTTTGATATAAAGCTTGGTGAGGGCGATGAGTAGGTTATATAAAATGCCTGGTAATTTGTCGAACAAATAGAGTTTCATTTGGTAATGGTAGTGGAAATCTATTTTTCTGTAATTAAGGAGAAAATGTTATGAATATAGAAATGAGATATCATAATGTGTATTATTACTGTGGTATTTTGAGTAATGTTATAGAATATCAGCAAGACGAGTTTTTGACTAAATTGTGGGAGTTTTCACATGTTTACCTTGAAGAGATACCAGAACAATACAGCAAAGAATCGGTTTTACTACTTTTTTGCAGATGGTCGGTCAGATTGATAATGGAAGAAGATATGGAGGAGGAATTAGCAGAATTAAAAGAATTAATTAGGAAATTTTCTGGTGAAGGTAAAAAGAATCTGAAAAAAGCGTTTTGGAGTGATGGAACATATTTTTCTTTTGAGGTTGAAAGAGCGATTGAGCATTATTGCAAAAAGAAAAATAAGTTCTATGATTGGCTGAAAGAGGAAAAGTACGATTTATTGGAAGATGCATTTGATAATTATTTATTCAATTTATGGATTGGTGATGAATATGAAACTATCGTGGATAAGATTGCCGATGAAATGTTTTATATTTTATTTTTAAATAGAGAGTTTTTATTATGCTTTAATCATTATATGTCTCTGACTCATGAAAGAAAATTTACTCGTGGATATATGCCACAATGGGTAAAAAATGCGGTGTTTTACCGGGACAGAGGAAAATGCGTGCTTTGTGGGAGCGATTTGTCGGGGCTGTTGATGGTGACGGAAGATAAAAAAATACATTATGATCATATGGTACCTTTAGATCAAGGTGGATTAAATGATGTCTCCAATATTCAATTGTTATGTGGTAAGTGTAATTTATCTAAAGGAACAGTTAGCACTACAAGTAATATATATCAGAATTGGTTTGATATGCATTCGGACAATTAAAAATGGTTGCTAGCAATTAGAACAGATTAGGAAAAGAATATGAAAAATAAAACCCTAGACTACTACAACCACCACGCCCAATCCTTCATCTCCACCACAGTATCCGTAAATTTCAAACCTGTCCAGGACAAGTTCATCCACGCTCTGAACGGCCCCAAAGTCCTTGATTTTGGCTGTGGATCCGGTCGGGATACAAAGTATTTCTTAGAATCTGGCCTTCAGGTGACTGCGGTAGATGGATCGGAAGAGATGTGTCAGTATGCCAGTGAATTTACGGGCATTCAGGTTCAGAATATGCTGTTTCAGGATTTGAATGAACAGAATCAGTATGATGGAATCTGGGCCTGTTCTTCGATTTTACATCTTCTGAAGAACGAATTGCACGTAGTATTATCGAAGATGGCGGATGCGCTGCGTGATGATGGAATTATCTACACATCGTTCAAATATGGAGATTTTGAAGGTGAGCGTAATGGAAGATATTTTACGGATTTTATAATGGAAATATTTACGGATTTTATAAAAGATCTGAAGAAAATCAGGATGGAAACATACTGGATTACAACGAATGTAAGACCTGGAAGAGGCGAGGAAAAATGGCTGAATGTAATGCTGCGAAAACATTAGACAACGCGGTTTTGGAAGGATATGACACCGATGTCATGACGGGTGACCGGGACAAAAGAAGGTATGTACCTGTTCAGTAGGTCTGCGCATTCACTGCGCTGACCGTACGAAAACATGGGCTTGCAGGCAAAAATCCCATTGCCGAAGGCAATTTTCAATGGATTTTTGCTCGTAACTGTGAGGGTACTGAACAGTTACGAAGGTATTTGTATTATCAGCTGATCCACAGCATGCGCAAGGCGGATCGCATCGATATCATTGTCTCTTTTTTGATGGAATCCGGTGTGAAAATGCTTTTGGAAGAACTGAAAAAGGCTATGAAGCGCGGAGCGCAGGTCCGTATTCTGACTGGAAATTATCTTGGCATTACGCAGCCATCGGCCTTGTATCTGATTAAACATGAGCTGGGAGAGCTTGTGGATCTTCGATTTTATAATGAAAGGAATCGGTCTTTTCATCCAAAATCTTATATCTTTCATTATGCAGATCACAGTGAGATTTACATAGGTTCTTCCAATATTTCCCGCAGTGCGCTGACATCCGGGATTGAGTGGAATTACCGGTTCAGCAGCCACCGGGATTCTGAAAATTACGAAAAATTTTATCGCACATTTGAAGATCTGTTCCAGAATCATTCTGTTGTGATTGATGATAAAGAATTAAAACGGTATTCGAAAACCTGGCACAGACCTGCGGCTTCCAAAGATTTGGATCGTTATGACAATGTGGAAGAAGAGGAAGATACAAAGGTTAGACTTCTGTTTGAGCCGCGGGGAGCGCAGATTGAAGCGCTTTGTGCGCTGGAAAACAGCAGGGCAGAGGGTGCTTCGCGGGGAATTGTCCAGGCGGCTACGGGTGTTGGAAAGACATATCTGGCGGCTTTTGATTCCAGGAATTACCAGAACGTGTTGTTTGTGGCGCATCGGGAGGAGATTCTGAATCAAGCGGCGGTTTCTTTCCGAAATGTCAGAAATTCGAATGATTACGGATTTTTTCATGGAAAAGAAAAAACGACCGGTAAGTCGGTGATATTTGCTTCTGTCTCTACACTGGGGCAGAGAGAATATTTGACAGAAAAGTATTTTCCGAAAGATTATTTTGATTATATCGTCATTGATGAATTTCATCACGCAGTAAACAATCAGTATCTTCAGATTGTGAATTATTTTAAGCCGAAGTTCCTGTTGGGCCTGACTGCCACGCCGGAGCGGATGGATGGCCGCAATATATACGAAATATGCGATTATAATGTGCCCTATGAAATTTCACTGGGAGAGGCGATTAACAAGGGAATGCTGGTGCCGTTCCGCTATTACGGCATTTACGATGACACCGATTATTCCAAATTGCATGTGGTAAAGGGCCATTACACGGAAAAGGAATTGAATGAAACGTATCTGGGAAATGTCCATCGGCATGAACTGATTTACAAATATTACAATAAGTACGGATCGAAAAGAGCATTGGGCTTTTGCTCCACCAGGGAACACGCGGAAGAAATGGCAATGGAATTCAGCAAAAGAGGAATCCCATCGGCTGCGGTTTACAGCGGTGCGTCCGGAGCGTATGCAGAGGAGCGAAATACAGCAATTGAAAATCTGAAGTCCGGCGAAATCCGGGTGATTTTTTCGGTGGATATGTTTAATGAAGGCGTGGACATTCCATCTGTGGATATGGTCCTGTTTTTGCGGCCAACGGAATCGCCGGTTGTATTTCTGCAGCAGCTTGGCCGAGGCTTAAGACGCAGCGCCGGCAAGGAATATCTGACCGTGTTGGATTTTATCGGGAACTATGAGAAGGCAGGAAATGTGAGAAGATTCCTGACTGGAAATGCTGCTTCCGCGGCAATGTCATACCGCCCGTCGGACCGGGAAGGAATCCCAGATGACTGTCTGATCGATTTCGATATGCGGCTGATTGATCTGTTTGCGGAGATGGACAAAAAACAGCTGAGAATCCGGGATCAGATCCGGGCGGAATATTTCCAGGTAAAAGAAAAGCTGGGAAGAAGACCTTCCCGCATGGATTTATTTACCTACATGGATGATGATGTCTATCAGCTTGCCATGTCGCATACGAAAGACAATATTTTCAGGGATTATCTCGGTTTCTTGCATGCATTGGGTGAGATTACGGAAATAGAAAATGAGTTGCTGCAGGGCATTGCAAAAGAATTCTTAAATGTTCTGGAGATAACGAGCATGACCAAGGTCTATAAAATGCCTGTCTTGATGGCATTTTACAATGACGGTGATATCCAGACCGATCTGACGGCCCCGCAATTGCTGCAGGCCTGGAAACAGTTCTTCGATCAGAACCGGAACTGGAAAGATCTGGACAAGCAGATAACCTATGAAAAATATAAAGCAATGTCGGATAAAGACCATTTAAAGAAAATCATTTCGATGCCGGTTCATTTCCTTCTGGAATCAGGAAAAGGATTTTTTGAGGAGAAGAGCGGCTATGTGATTTCCCTGAGAAGTGAATTGCAGAGCTGGGTTGAGAATGAAGCGTTGAAAGAGCAGATGAAGGATATTATTGAATATCGCGCGATGGATTATTATCGGAGGAGGTATCGGGAGACGAGATAGGCTTGTTGGCAGGAGGTATTTAGATTGACAAAGAAGAAAAATGAAATCACTATCCGTTCCAGTGCGGCAGAATATCTTACTTATGTTGCATCAGTTGGAGAGCAGCAGGATAGTATTGAAATGCGTTATGAGGATGAGAACATCTGGCTGACACAGAAGATGATGGCTCTATTATATAATGTGGGTACAAATACTATAAATTATCATATAAAAAAAGTGTTTGGTGATAGTGAGCTACAGGAAAATTCAGTTATTCGAAAATTTCGAATAACTGCTGCGGATGGAAAAAGCTACAGTACGAATCATTATTCATTGGAAATGATTATAGCAGTTGGATTCAAGGTGAATTCTGAGCGAGCTGTACAGTTCCGAAAGTGGGTAAACCAGATTGCAAAGGATTACACCATCAAAGGATGGGTTATGGATGATGAACGCCTGAAAAATGGTGGTTCCGTGCTTACGACAGAGTATTTTGATCGTTTACTTGAGCAGATTCGGGAAATCCGCTTGTCCGAGCGCAGATTTTACCAGAAGATAACAGATATATATGCTACAGCCCTTGATTATGATCGCACCGCAAAAACGACAAAGCAGTTTTTTGCAAAGGTACAGAATAAGATGCATTATGCAGTACATGGGCATACGGCAGCAGAATTGATTTACGAACGGGCCGATGCAGAAAAGCCGCATATGGGCCTTACAACATGGGCGGCAGCACCAGAAGGAAAAATTGTAAAAAGTGATGTCACAATGCGTTCATTGGAACGCATTGTGTCGGCTTATTTGGATTTAGCGGAGGATCGAGCAGAACGACATATTCCAATGACAATGGAAGACTGGTCAAAACGTCTAGATTTATTTTTGATGGCAGACGATAGAGAAATTCTTTAGGACGCAGGAAAAATTACTGCTGAGATCGCAAAAGCGAAGGCAGAAACAGAATTTGAAAAATATCGTATTGTGCAGGACAGATTATTTATGTCGGATTTTGATAGGTATATGTTGGAATTAGAGAATCATATACAAAAGTGAAGTATGAAAAGATAGAGGTATTGTAGAAAATGAATCGATTTTCAGAGAAGGATTGGAAGCTGTTTCGAAGCAAGATTGTCGACTGGCAGGAAGCTTACATGGAAAAATTAAACCAGGAGTATGTAACAATATTGACCGGACCAGGAAATTGGATACCTTAAGGATGCTTGCCGCAATGGAGGAGTCACCGATCCGGCTGGTGGAGCGTCTGGGTGAACTTCAGCAGATCATAAAGGAAAAGCCGCAGGATTACAGTTGTCCGTTTGTTTTGTCTACGATTCATGCCAGCAAAGGACTGGAGTACGATGCAGTATATCTGCTGGATGTGATCGATGGGATTTTACCGGCTTAGGTTCTACAGAATTCAAAGTCGGCGTCCAAAGAAGAACTGGAAACTTATGATGAAGAACGGAGATTATTTTACGTAGGAATCACAAGAGCAAAAAATCAGCTGAATGTATTTACCATGAAGCCGCAAAGTTCGGATTTTTGCGATGAATTATTTGGGCGAAAGGTTCCTAAAAAGCCAATGGAAATACCAAAGAGAGCAACCGCAGTGAACCAGCTCAAAGCAAAGCGGGAGCAGCCGAAAACCATTTCCGATGTAGCGTATCAGTACTTCCTGGATCAGCTTGGAGTTGGCACGGTCGTGGAGCATAAGAAGTTTGGAGAAGGCGTGATCGCAGAGATCGAAAAAGGAAAAATCTGGATTGCTTTTGAAGAAGGCACGAAGTCATTCTAGGCCAGGGCACTGGCGGGAAGTGGAATGCTAAAGTTCCACTAAATGATAAGAAGTTCCGTTGACATGAGGAAGGGTTCATGATATATTCGAGTTAGCAATAGCTAACCAATATAAATGATAGCATTCCAGGGAATGCTATTGCAGAAGGAGGGATTTTAACATGTCAATGATCAACAAAGAAGTAAGTGATTTTTCGGTTCAGGCTTATCAGAATGGGGAGTTTAAAACGGTAACCAAAGAAGATATTCTGGGGAAATGGAGTGTATTTTTCTTCTATCCGGCGGATTTTACCTTTATATGTCCTACCGAGCTGGAAGATCTTCAGAACAAATACGCTGAGTTTCAGGCAGCAGGATGCGAAATCTTTTCCGTATCTACGGACTCTCATTTCGTTCATAAGGCATGGCATGATTCTTCGGAGCGAATTGGTAAGATTATCTATCCTATGCTTGCGGACCCGACCCATGCACTGTGTAAGGATTTCGAAGTGCTGATTGAAGCGGACGGAATGGCAGAAAGAGGAAGCTTCATTGTGAATCCGGAAGGAAAGATTGTAGTATATGAAGTCAATGCGGGGAATGTTGGACGCAATGCGGATGAACTTTTCCGCCGTCTGCAGGCAAGCCAGTTTGTAGCGGAACATGGAGATCAGGTATGTCCTGCAAAATGGCATCCGGGCGAAGAAACCCTGAAACCAAGCCTTGATCTGGTGGGTATGCTTTAATGGAAAAAGAAAAATTTTATGATGTGATTGTAGTTGGCGGAGGTCCGGCGGGATTGACGGCTGCATTATATCTGGCGCGGGCGTGCTATCGTGTTCTTGTGGTAGAAAAAGAAAAGTTTGGTGGCCAGATTACAATCACCGATGAAGTTGTAAATTATCCGGGGGTTGAGAAAGCCAGCGGAAAAGAATTGACAGAAACCATGCGCGAACAGGCTGAAAATTTCGGAGCAGAGTTTTTGCTGGGTGAGGTTTTGACACTGAAAAAAGCGGAAGAGATGCCGGAAACGCAGATATGGGAAATTACGACGGATAAGGGACGGTATCAGTGCTTCGGAGTACTTCTTGCAACGGGAGCCCATCCGAGAATGGTAGGCTTTCCGGGAGAGGCAGAATTCCGAGGACATGGAGTTGCTTATTGCGCGACCTGTGACGGAGAGTTTTTCCGCGGGAAAGAAATTTTTGTAGTGGGAGGTGGCTTTGCAGCTGCGGAGGAATCTGTATTTCTGACAAAGTATGCAAGTCATGTGACCATACTGGTTCGTGGAAATGACTTTTCCTGCGCCGAGGCTGTTGCGGAAACAGCCAGAAAGCATCCGAAAATTACGGTTTTAACTAATACGGAGGTTGTCTGCGTGGAAGGTGACCACCTGCTGCGCAAAATCTCTTACAGAAATAATCAAACCGGAGAAACCAGTATTTTCCATAAGGAAAATGACACATTTGGCGTATTTGTGTTTGCGGGTTACGCACCCAATACCGGCCTGGTAAAAGATATGGTAAGTCTGGACGCTGGCGGGTATGTGGAGACTGACCGAAATCAGCAGACCAGCTGTCCGGGAATTTATGCAGCGGGCGATGTATGCCAGAAGAGCCTGCGTCAGGTCGTAACAGCAGTTGGAGATGGAGCAACAGCAGCCACAGCCCTTGAAAAATATGCGGCAGCCATGCAGGAAAAAACAGGGATTCATCCGGAAAAACCGGTGAAAAAAGAACCAGAAAAGCCGGGAAAGGCTTTGGCGGGTGTCTTCTCACAGGACATTGTAAATCAGTTAAATGTGGTATTTTCCAGGATGGACGGGAAGCTGCAGCTTGACCTGCATCTGGATTCTCGTCCGGTAAGCCAGGAATTAAAAAGCTATATGCTGGAGCTGGCAAAATATACGGACAAGCTGACTGTGCGTGAGAGAGAAGCTTCGGAGGATGCATCCTCCTTCCTTCCATATGTGGAAGTGAAGAATGCGTCCGGGCAAAGCTGCGGACTGGCTTTTCATGGAGTGCCCGGAGGCCATGAGTTTACTTCGTTTATCCTGGGGCTCTACAATGCGGCCGGACCGGGACAGCCGCTTGCCCCTGAAATCAGAGAGAAAATCCAGGCAATCAGTCATAAGGTCCAAATGCAGATTCTGGTATCCTTGTCCTGTACCATGTGCCCGGATCTTGTCGTGGCAGCCCAGAGAATTGCGTCGCTGAATCCATTGGTAACCGCAGATGTATATGACATCGCACATTTCCCGGAATTAAAAGAAAAATATAATGTTATGAGTGTTCCGTGTCTGGTTATCAATCAGGACAAAGTAACATTCGGGAAAAAGAATATCCAGCAGTTGCTGGAAGTGATTGGCACTGGTAATAGCAACGAAATATAACAGATTCCCTATTGACTTTCCCTCGTACATTGTCTATGATGATTTATGTACATGAGTAATAGAATACGATGGATTGAACGGAATTGGTGCATTCATTTTACAATGCTCTGGTTTCGTATATCATTTTAGTATAAGTTCTTTGACTTTGTGTCAGGGAACTTTTTTTCATTTCATAGAAAATTAATTGGGGGAAACATGGAAGATTTAATCAAATTGAAAACAGCGCTGGATCTGATTGTTACAGGTTTATATGAGAAGGAACGCCAGAAAAAGAAGGGGGAGTATTTTTACAGCAAGCGTCTTATTCATGGAATTAATCTGTTTCAGAGTTTAAATTATAAGTACAACCCGGAAGGGTTTGATTTTGGAAAGATGCATGAGCAGAGTTTTATTACGGAGTATGCCATGCGGCCGGTGGCAGAATGGTTTCAGGGATGGAAAAATAAGGAGAGCCTGAAGCTGGAAGACCAGAGTTTTTATTATATGGATGCACTGGTGGGGGACAGTGGTTTTCATACGTTTCATGTAAATGACAATTGCGAGGATTACATCGAGTATGTGGAAAAGGATGTGATTGCCGGGATTGAGCAAAGAGCGGTTTATGACTGTTTAAAGTCACTGGATCAGAATGCGTATGTGAATCTGAGAAAGTTTTTGATTGAGCATCCGGTTATTCCGGCAAAAGATCTGAGGGGATTAAAACTGGGATATGCCCAGAACAGCATTGCGCTGCAGGCAATTGAAAATGCCTATGAAGAGATTCAGAAAGATTGTTTTGTCTGCCCAAGGTGCGGCTGGACTCTGCAGAAAGAAAAGATCGGGATGCGGTGCCAGAGCCGTACCTGCAGTGAAGCAGTTTATATTCCTGGGGAACTGAAAGTGATTTCCGGCAATGCCGGGATGCTGCGGTTAAAGCGTGGTGTGATGAAGTACATCGCGGTTCCGGGAAAGCTGGAACTGGAAATTTATGCGTATTGTGAGAAGCATGGGGTTCAGAGTGTGTTGTGGCCGCAGATGGACCGGTATGATATTGAAATCACGTTTCCGGACGGAACGGTGTGGGCAATTGACGCGAAAGCGGTAAAAGAACCGCATTTTCTGAAAGAGAATGTGGCGCGGGATGGTGGTTTTCCATCCGGGACTTATGACCGGAGTTTTTATGTGATTCCGGATGAGTATGCGGCGGCAAGAACAGATTATAGGATGATCATTAACCAGGAACTGGCACGTCTGGGAGATCGTCAGACCCGCTGTATCCGGCTTTATGATTTGAAAAAAAATCAGGGAAAGGGGGAAACGCTGATGCAGGATATCAAAAAAAGATGGAAGCCATATTACGATGAAAAGAAGCATTTTTTGAGACTGGAACAGTTTGTCTTATTTGAGATGGCGCTTATGATCGTGAATCGCTGGAAGCAGGATGCGGACGCCAATAAAGGCTATATTGTATTTACTAAGTACCAGAATATCGGAAAGAAGCAGTATGTTCCAGAGGATTATATCATCCAGAATGCCAGTGTCTGTCTTAGAAAATTCCGTTCTGAAAAGATGTGGAAGGATACGCTGAAAGAATATAAAAAGGATGAGTATGCGGGCATACGGTTATATGACATCACAGAGGACCGGATTGTCGAGAAGAACACGGGAAATCTTGTCTACGCGGCACGTAAAAAGGATTATCTGTGCTATATTCTGTCATATTCCCGCAGCAGGGATAAGCGCTATGCAACCCATGGTGCATATCGGTATTTTAATAAAAATAATGAAGATAAACAGATCTATATTACGCTGAATGAAGAACTGGATGAAATGATCTGTGACGTGAAGCGGGGAGGAGAACCTCGGAAGAAGATTGTAATTACAATGGAAGAACTCCTGAATGCCGCAGAAGAAATACAGGAGAAACGCCCGGGCGATCCCTGTGCCAGGATCCTGAAAACCAATGTGATTAAGGCAGTGAAAAATGGAAGCGTAAGCATAGCAGAGCAGCTGGAATTGGATCGTGTAGTGAACATTGTGGGCATGGTTGGCGCCGGTAAGACCACATTGTTAAAGGTTCTGGCATATATTCTGGATCAGCGTAAAAAACGGACCGTGATTGTCACGGATACCGTTGCAGAGGTATTTCAGTTATATCGGTATTTTCGGTCTTTGGGCTGCCAGTGCAGCCCGCTGATCGGCAAGGCGGAACGGGTAAAATATATTAACCAGTTGATAGGAGAAGAGGAAGATTATCTGGATGAAGAAATTTCAGGATATCTGACGACAAACTGTCTGATTGACGGCCTGGATACAAAAAATGAAAATGCGGTATCCTTTGGCGAGGAACCTTGTACGAAGTTGGAACAGGGAAACCGGCGGTATGTCTGCCCTTATTTTGAACAGTGTCCGGCCACGGCCATGCAGCGTGAGGCATTAACTGGCAATCTGGTGATTACCACCGTCGCGGGCCTGGTTATGGGCAGAGTGGGAAAGTTGCAGAGGGTTTTTCTGGAAGAGGCAGTCGCAGCTGCAGATGTTGTGTTTTATGATGAATGTGACCGGGTACAGAAAAACCTGGATGATCTGTTTACTCCTGCAACGGAATTTAATATGTTTATCAATGAGTGTGCAGAGCCGGTCAGCCAGTTTATGCTGGAGACGAATACGCGGCGTCTGGGTAATCTTGCGAGTGCCTATTATGCGGAATTGCAGGCGAAATCCCCCACGGTACTGCAATGTGTTTCCAATGCGGTGAAAGCGGCGAAAAACAGTGGAAACGGCAGTGTGCTGGCCAATACATTTTCTGCTTATACGTTGTTAGACAGCATTGTGGATGAAATATCTGAAGCTACGGTAAAAGAAATCTATCGTCTGATGGATTTTCAGACAGCAGAAATGAGTTCGCTGTTTGATATTATGAGTCGTTCCTGTGAAAGCATCCGGTCAGACCGTTTTGAGCAGCTGCTGGCAGAATGGCTGGATCGAAGGGAACCGCAGCTTAAAAATAATGAAAAAAAGATTGCGGTCAGGAAAAAAATACAGCTGATCATTACCTTGATTTTCTTTGACCGGTTTGTCATGGAGATTGGAACAGCGTATGAGGATTCCCAGGATGTCACGATGGGATATAATGAACTGGTTGGTTTCATACGGACGCGTTTTACCGCACAGCAGGACTACCTGCCCTCTGCGTTAATGGGCAATCTGTTTGGAATAAAATTAACCAACGAAGATGATATTCTGCTGTTCCGGCAATATGCGTATGGCAGAGCGTTACTGACAGATCTGCCTTATTTGCGGGTCAATAAAGAAGGCGTGCCGATCGGGCCGCATGTGGTGCTGCTGTCAGGGTCCAGCTATGCCAAGGGCTCCTATGAATATCATGTCAATGCGGATGTAAATTATATTGTTGAAGCGGACAGATCTGTGCGGGAATTTATTGGAAATACACAGTTTATGGAGCTTGGTTTAGCGGAGCGTGTATCCGGAAGTCCCCTTGAAAACCGGGATGCGGTTTTAAGAGATGTAGTAGATCGTTGTACTGCATATATCATTTCTGAATTGTCCGATAAAAAGGGCAAGATTCTTTTGGTAGTGAATAGTTTTTCCCAGGCAGAGACTGTGGCGGATCGTTTGCGGGCTAATTTTGTCAAACGTGGGTGCAGGGAAGAAGTTTGCGCGCTGATTTCTGACAAAAATATAGAAAAGAAAGATTTCAGTCAGTATATACGCCGCGGGGAGGTTTACAAATTTGACCAGAAAAAAGCGAGAATTCTGGTGGCTCCGGCGTTGGCAATTGAACGAGGACATAACATTGTGGATGAGCAGGGCCATTCCTCTCTGAGCAGCGTGTTCTTCCTGATTCGCCCTATGGGTGTTCCGGATGATGTGAAAGAACGGAGCATTAAGATGAATGGTTATATGGCATCGAAATTATTCGAATACAAAGAAAATGATCTGTATCAGAAGAATCTTTATGTCCGTCAGGAAGCTACGAAATTCTGGAACCGCATGAATTATTCCGCGAAAAGAAGGCTGGATTATCTGTGTGATAAGGAAATAAAAAGAGATCTGGTTTCTACCATGTTTGTTCTCATTCTGCAGATATTTGGGCGCCTATGCAGAGTTACAGACGCATCGAAAGAAACACCCACCGTTTATTTTGCAGATGGGGCATTTCGAAAAAAGATAGATGCAGAAGATGGATTTGATGCGTTAAATGAAATGTATGATTATTTAAAAGACATGCTGTCAGATGAAGAACACGGGGAAATTGCCAGAACCCTGTATGAACCATTCTTTACAGCATACGAAGGAGGTATCCGACATGAGTAAGGCGACTAAGATTTATCCAATGGCTTTTGTTCCGAATCCGGATGCGGAATGCAGGCTTTATTACGTTGGTTTTCCGAAAAGATGGAAGGACAGTCTGATCAGGGCAGAAAAGGCAGCGAATCCCAAGTGGAGCGGCGTGTATGCGCTTCCGACCTACGCTTTGGGCAAAAGCCTTGGAACCTGGATGGACGGAATTGTAGAGCTGGCTCCGCTCAGACTGGATTCGAAAGATGAAATGTGGGCAATTTCCTGTGAACAGGAAATCAATATAGAGCAGCTGCTGGAACATATGAAGGCATGGATTCAGGTTCAATATGGGAACAATTATAAATACCGTCCCGCGGCAGTAGAAATTCAGAAGCTGCTTCAGGAAATGAAGGTTGAGGACTTGAATGAGCTGGCCGGGAGTAAGAATGTCAGGCTGTTTGATGCAGATGGCATCCCAACAGAAAATTATTCTTATGCTGCCTTTTCCCTGATGGTGACAAACGCTTTGACCGGAAAAGAAATCCAGATAGATGGCCACCGTGTAAAGCTGAATTATGCCGGAAAAAATCAACTGATTTCTGATATACAGGGAGAGGGAGACCACAGCTATTCTTATGGAATTTCATTTTCTTTGCAGACAGTTCCGCCGGAACGGAAAGCATTGCTCTTGTGTGATTGCTGTATTCACAGATGGATTCCGGATCGGTGGAGTGAGAAACCTTATCTGAATGGTGATAATCTGACTGCGCATATCTGGATGGAAAACAACAGAATATATAAACTTCCGATTTTTCAGAAATATAAAACGGAAGAGGAATATTCCTGGAAAGAACCGGAAAAAACATATTATAATTTGTATCAGTTCCGGGCGTTGCCGGCAGCAGGAGAAGTGATTCGTTCCATCGCAGACTCGATGACTGGAAAACAGAAAATTACGTGTCTGTATAAAAATGGAATGGATGGCTGCGGATTCAAAAAGAATGTGATCGGAACCGGTGTAAGCGTTTTGGAAAAGAAAGATATCTATGATGGCGTATTTTCTTACATAGCTGACATCGTGCGGGAAACAGAGGGAATCAGCCGTGTGGGAAGCACGAAGCGGGCAGTGAAAAAACTGAAACTGGATACGTTGAATCTGAACAAAGAACTGACGAAGGAACAGTGCCTTCTTCTGGCAAGGAGAATGAAAACCTGTACGGAATCGAATCGTCTGACATTTGAGGTGTATGCGACAGATGATACGTTGGAATGCGCAGAAAAAATCATGGAAAAATTAGAGTCCGTATTTGTGTCTTGTGAGGAAATGACATTTACCATAAAACGGTGCAGACTTGGCAGTATGGGAGAACCAATGGAATCTTCTAAGAGTGCGGATGCTTTAAAACGAATCCATGAAATAGAAAAAGAACTCAGTCCTGCCACAGAGCTTACTGCATGTATCGTAGTGCTGCCTGGAAAGGAATGCTTTTATAAGCTAGGGGATCCGAAGGCAGCAATTCGCTGCGGCATGGCGTTAACAAACCGTCTTACACAGTTTGTGACACCGTGGGATGAAACGGTGAAAGAGAACGTTATAGAAAGTAAAATCACCAGCGCAGTTGAGGATCTTTGCAGACAGCTGGGCTATGTCAGGGAGTTAGATGAAAGCGCAATAGAAAAGAAAGAGTTACTGCATCATACACCCGTGATTGGGATGCAGGTTATGACACAGATCTGTACTCCGTATGGGAAAGCGAGATTTTTACCATTGTATGTGGAAATGGATTATGTTTCTGGAAAAGTGTATGCAGAGTGCGACGCATTTGAGCAAACCAGGGTTCTTTACCGGGAGGCAGCCTTTGAACTTGCCCGTCTGAGCCTAGATAAAAATTTTGAGAAAAAATGTGAAAATGCAGCGCGTGGAACATGGAAGCAGAAAATGATCATGTGGAAAAATCTGTATCGTGACAAGAATCTTCTGGTCCTGATTGAAGCAAATGGGAATACCCGGGCAATCTGTAACGGAATTACAGACAGTCAGATACAGAAGTATCGTTATCTGGCACCATATTGCCCGGAGCAGATTGAGACTGGTACGAAGGAAAACAGTTATTTGCAGGATTTAAATCATTCAGGAGTCCGTCTGATTCGGATTAGACGGAACGGAGAGATCCCGGATTACTATACGGAAATTTCTTCAACAGATGGTTATTCGGCAACCAGCGGTGTATTCCGGTATGGGCAGGATTATTGGGCAATTGCGGGCAGACCGAATGATAAGTCCTATACTTCAAGCTATAAAAAAACAACGTATGACCTGCCGCACCAGAAATTTGCAGAGAGAGACATGATCGAGATATATCCGATTCAGCTGCAAAAGGATGACAATCCGGATGAATGGGTGATTTACACGAATTCCCTGCGCACCGGAGCGATTCAGTACGATGAAGCAACGGCTTTGCCGATTCCGATGCACATGGCGGCAAAGTTGCAGGAGTATTTGTTGGAGGTATAGGAAATCCATTGAAAAAGGCAAACATTGTCTTTCCTGAAAATAACGTGTTCGAAGATAAAATCGAGGATACTTCCGAATATGATTCTGACCAGAGGCGCGGATAGCCAGCAGGTTTATTACAGAAGAGATGGCGAAGCAGTATTTTGCGATGTTCTGGGGCCGAACGGATGTATATGCGAAGCGGGGAAGGAATGGCGGTTATTTTCCCCAGTGTGATCATCGCTGGAATGACAGAATTTGTCCCAGACAAAGGGGAGAGAAGATTCGGTGTGAAGACTGTGAGCATACAAAATGGACAAAACTTACGGTGGGGAAGATCGTAGATCATTTAGCTGGTTACAAAGAAGATGGAACCGATGTGATTGGTGTCTATCCATTGCTTCCGGATGGAACCTGCCGTTTTCTTGAATTTGATTTTGACAAATTTTAATTGTGCTGCCCCTTCAGGAAAGAGCATTAAAAAATAGTAACAGTGCATTTATTGACAGAAATTCGAATGCGTATCCGGATCAGTGGGAATTTGTGTCAGATTTTGTTAGAGATATATTGGAATTAGAGTATAATGTCTAAAAGAGAAGTATGATAACATTGAGAGGTATGGTATCAAATCATGTTAACCTGGTCAGAATTTTACAATCAATTTTCCATACAACTGAATGAACAGCAGCAAAGTGCCGTGCAGAGCGTGACTGGCCCGGTGCTTCTTCTTGCGGTTCCGGGCTCAGGAAAAACGACGGTACTGGTTACCCACCTGGGCTATATGATCTTTTGCAGAGGGATTGCTCCGGAGAAAATTCTGACGGTAACGTACACGGTGGCGGCGACAAAAGATATGTCGGAGCGTTTTGCGAGTCGGTTTGGGCAGGATCTGGCAGACCGCCTGGAGTTTCGTACCATTAATGGAATCTGCGCCAGGGTGATTCAGTATTATGGACGGAAAACGGCACGGACTGCTTTTTCGCTTCTTACGGATGAGAAACGGATTTCCGCGATTTTGTCTGCAATCTATCAGAAAACGGAGCGGGTTTATCCGACGGAAGGCGATCTGAAGAATGTCCGAACCCTGATCACGTACATAAAGAACCGGATACTGAATGAGAAAAAAATTGAGGCGTTAGATGAAACAGCTGAGATTCGGATTTCTGCAATTTATAAAGAATACTGCAAGCATTTGCGGGAAAATCAGCTGATGGATTACGATGATCAAATGGTTTATGCCTACAACATGCTGCGGAAAATTCCGTGGCTGTTAGAGTATTTTCAGGATCAGTATCCATATATCTGTGTGGATGAGGCCCAGGACACTTCTAAGATCCAGCATGCGATCATTGCGCTGCTGGCATCCAGAACGGAAAATCTTTTTATGGTAGGAGATGAGGACCAGAGTATTTACGGATTCCGTGCAGCTTATCCGGAAGCTTTGCTGGAATTTGAGCAGCATCATCCTGGGGCGAATGTGCTTCTGATGGAGGAAAATTTCCGCTCCGATGCGAACATTGTTCAGGCCGCGGATCACTTTATCCAGAAAAATACGTTGCGTCATGAAAAACATATGCGTCCGTCAAGACCAAAGCAGAGGGAGCTGAGGGAGATTTCGGTTGCGAACAGAAAAGCGCAGTATTCTTATCTTTTGAAGGTGGCCGCGGGGTGCACAAATCAGACTGCAGTTCTTTACCGGGATCATGAATGCGCTCTTCCGTTGATTGATCTTCTGGAACGAAACGGAATTCCATATCGGATGCGCAATGCGGACATGACATTTTTTACGAACCGGGTTGTGATGGATATCAGCAATATCATAAAGCTGGCGGCTGATCCGCAGAATACGGATTTGTTTTTGCAGGTTTATTATAAGCTTGGCACATATCTGCGCAAACAGGATGCCCATAAAATCGCGGATATCAGCAGAAAACAGAAATTGTCTGTCTGGGAGGCAGCCCTTCAGTACGGAGATCTGGATGGTTATGTAAAAGGCAGCATCAGCGCAATCCAGACACATATGAAGCATTTGCTGGAGGAACCGGCAGGCAAGGCAATTTACCGGATTGTTCAGTACATGGGATATCAGGATTACCTGACCAGAAGTGAGATTAAGGATAACAAACTGGATACCTTAAGGATTCTTGCGGCATTAGAGGAGTCACCAATCCGTCTGGTGGAGCGCCTGAGTGAACTGCAGCAGATCATAAAGGAGAAGCCGCCGGATTACAGCTGCCCGTTTATTTTGTCAACGATTCATGCCAGCAAGGGACTGGAGTACGATACGGTGTATCTGCTTGATGTGATTGATGGAATTTTGCCGGATCAGGTTTTACAAAATCCCAGAACGGCATCCAAAGAAGAACTGGAAAGCTATGAGGAAGAACGACGTTTATTTTATGTAGGGATTACGAGAGCAAAAAATCAGCTGAATGTATTTACCATGAAGCCGCAAAGTTCGGATTTTT
>ERZ773216.961-NODE-961-length-38034-cov-4.879986_pt1 | contig 38034 bp, 34 predicted proteins | sample MGYA00511259_ERZ773216 | MGnify/ENA primary metagenome ERZ773216 (study PRJEB29015, sample SAMEA2737764) | human gut metagenome | biome: human gut; feature: human-associated habitat; material: faeces | place: China | collected 2012 ... | reverse complement strand
ATGGCTGCTGCCTCTGGTGGATATTATCAACAGCCTTTTCTAATTCTATTGTCTGCCAGCGTTTACGGATTACATCACTTTTCAGTTGTGCAAGTCGTTTATTGGTGTATTTCTCAAACCAACTCATAAGGGATTTTGGGATGAATCTATCTGGTGTGTGTTGAAGAATGGAAAATAACAAATCTTCCAGTTTAGAATGAATCTTATGTAACAGATCTTTGAAGCAGTTCGGCTTCTGTATCTCAATGTAAATGTAAATCAACTCCTTCCATATATAGTATAAGTGAAGAATGGAATATATACAAGGAATAAGGCAAAAACGATCTCAATTATTTTTTCAATATAAGGGGAATATTATTGAATTTTTGTGTATTAGTTTATAGAGAGGGAAATATATTTTCAATATAATTTCTTAAAATACGCAAAATACAAATTCAATATAATTTCTAGGAGGTGTAGCCGATGGATGAGCTGATAAGAGAATTTGAAAATAAGATGCACTTAGAGGGAAAATCCGACACAACAATAAAATCATATACAGCATCGGTAAAGGAATTTTTCAGATGGTTCAATGATAGCTTCGGAGAAGTTGGCTTTAAGAAGCTGTATAGGGAAAATATTCTTGAATACAAAAGTTATCTCAAAAATGTAAAAACTTGTAAACGGACAGGGCAGAATCTAAACGCAAAATCTATCAATGCAAAGCTGTCTGCGCTAATCAAATATAATGAGCTGATGCAACCAGATAATATTGTAATAAGCCAAGCAGACTTGATAAAGGTACAAGCAGAAGTAATCAGTCCTACCAACATTACGAAAAAGGAAGTTGAAGAGTTTAGACAAAGAGTGTTGCAATCTGAAGGTTGTTCTGCAAAACGGAATTATGCAATAGTTACCATTATGGCTTATGCAGGATTACGAATATCAGAGGTATTGCATTTGAAAAAGGTAGATGTAAACACTGCTGCAAGTCAGATTAGAGTAGCAGACGGAAAAGGCGAAAAGCAAAGAACTGTCATTATCAATTCAAAGGTTATCTCTGCTATAAGGGAATACCTGAGATCAGATAATGTGGAATCAGACTATTTGTTCCATAACAGCAAAGGAAAAGTCCTGAATCCGTCTACCATCAATAAAGTATTCGATGAATTTAGTACAGATGGCTACCATATTCATCCACATATGCTAAGACATTTCTTCTGTTATAACGCATTGGAGAGTGGAGCGTATAGCATAAATGAGGTATCAAATCAAGCAGGACATACCAGTATCAAGACCACATTAAAATACTTGAACCCGAATCTGGAACAAATCAAAAAGAAAAGCGAATTATTATAAATTTTTCCCGCACAAGTGGGGAAAATCAGTTACAAAATGTGTATTAGATATATGTAAGGGGCTAAAGGAAGGAGCTATTGAATGAACAGAGAGCCTAAAACTATAACAAAGGAAACTGTACTGCAAATAATCATAGGAAGTATCATTGCAGTATTGCTAATAATTTACACATAAAACGGAGGTAAGAGAATGGATAAGACATTATTAGAGTTATTAAAGGAAGCAAAGGAAAAGGAAGCGGAGAAGATGAACAGATCACAGGAGCAGAAAACAAAAGATAGACAGCAGATTTTTAATGCAGGATTTCAGATGGGTATTCAGTATATGATGGATAAGATTGAGCGACAGTATCAGTTAGGAAAACCGATTCTTGCAAACGACAATCTGTACTGGTTGAAGGGAGCAAAGGAAAACTTGCGTGATATTATGGATGATATTGAAGCAGAGTATAACGCAGAAATGAAAAAGAATGAATAAATTGGTTATCGTACCCTATATCGCAAAATGCGGAAATGCTTGATTTTCCTATACTTCTTTGTTTAGGAAGTGCGATAGCCTACCGATATAATAGGAATTATCAAATATCGAGAATCATTCCTATGTAGTGAGTAATATTGAAAATGCGTACACTAATAAGTGTATTAACTTGCGACATTGAAAAAGCCTACTATATAGGGCATAAATAAGGAATTAAGCCCCAAAATGGCTTATCGCATATGGAAAGCAAGTTTTTAATGTAACCAGTATCATTACAACAAAACAACACAAGAAAGAGAGGTCAACACAATGAAAATAAACGTAGAAACAAAATTTGAAGTAGGACAGGAAGTTTTTCTTATTAAGAAACAGAAAAAAGTAATCGAGACAAAAGCTACCTGCGACATATGTTTTGGAACTGGTAGTATTTCATACAAAGGATATGACATGAGTTGTCCTAAGTGTCATGGAAATAGAAGCCTTGTATTAGATTCAAAAGATAGGATGATATATGCAGTAGAAGATCCATGTAAAATTATTAGCTGTAGATATATGATTACCCAAAAGGAATCCTGTCTATATTACAAAACAAGCAGTAGAAATGGTCTTGTTCCAGAAAATGAAATATTTGCCACACAGGAAGAAGCACAAACCAGATGCAACGAACTTAACAAGGAGGTACAGTAACCATGATTAAAAGTACAAAAAATAATGATATGAAAAGCTATGCGGAGAAATTGAAAGCATATACCTATTACTCTTATATATCCTTAACAGCATGGATATTAAGTGGTGTAATACTTGCAGTTTTACTTATAACCGACATTAAATTACCAGTTATCAGTTTAATTGTGTTACTGGTATCTTGCGGAATTGATTTGTATATATCTCATAAGAAGAAACAATTAGGAGTAGAGGAAGGAATTACACAAGCATTTCTTGTAAATGATGATACAGGCGAAAAAATCAAAATCAACATGCTAAAAATTGACAAGATGGAAAAGTTGTTGAATTTCTTAGGAATCGAATTTACGGAAAGCACTGTAGAGAATTAAATAAGGAGGCTCAAATTGTATTTCTATTTTAAATGTAAAGGAGTGATATTATGATGTATAACGAGGAAGAAACGTTACGCATTTGCAAAAAGTATAATATTGATGTGGTAAAAAAAGAAGGTCTTCCCCTGTATAATGGTGAAGATATGGATGAAAATTTTTCATTTGAAAATTTGATGAGTGAATCAATCCCGTTATTTGGTGATGAACATAAAAATTGAATACGACAAAGAAATAAATCAAGTGTTTATCAGTGGCGAAAACAAATCAATTCAAATAAATAGGACAGAAGTAGCAACAGTGGAAAAGATTCTGGAAGCATTGGAAATTCCATACACTGAAAAGTTGGGTGAGGTCTTTTTTATTTGATAAGGAAATAGCCGATGAAGATAAAACGACAATGTTATCTCAGCTTAAAGAATTGAGAGGAGGTCACAACTAATGGCAACAGATAGACAGACACCATGTTTATATTATGTGTGTGCAGGACTTTGCACCAAGGGTAGAAAAGCGGATCACGCTCATTACTGCCAGCATTGTAACAAATATAAACCAAGGGCAAGGGTAAGATATAAAAATCAGAAAAAGGAAAAGTTAGAGAAAATCAGGAAGAACGAGAGGTATTAGAATGAAGAGAAAATTGAAATTTTTTACATATGGATTCTATATAAGCATGGTTGTATGGGCGTGCGGTTTGGTCGCATCTCTGATTGTGGAAAATGTAACAATGAAAATCCTTTTGATTCTCATACCATTAGCAATATATTGGTTTTTCATAATAGGTAAAAGTATCATTGAAGAAAAAATTAAAAAAAACTCTCCACCACAGGGGAAAACGTAATCTAAAATGTGCATTATATAAGTGAAGAGGTAATGAAGCATGGCTATAACAATGCAAGATATTATTGAAAGTAACAGAATAAAGGCAGAAGCGTGGAAAGACTGTAAAGAGAGTTTAAAAGACGATCTCACATCGGAGTAGTTGGAAAAATTAGAAGAAGTGTTTTTCACTGCTGCACAAGGTTATATTTTTAGAAGAAAGGAACATTAAGCTATGGAAACAAACAGTTTTAAATACTTCTGAAATTTACATATGGAAAACGAGCTAGATTGATAGTATAATATATTGGTATTTAGGAAAACTTTCTAAATATGGTTGATTGATTGAAACGGAAAAGGTCATAGTTCACGCTATGGCTTTTTCTAATGCACAAAAATAAGCACATCTCCGCAGATTCTACCTGTTTTTGATATGCTTATCAATAAATATACAATATATAGTGTATATAGAACTGATAAAACACCATATATTGTACTTTTTAATACCTAAAATGAAAGAACAATTTCATGTGGAATTTTACTGTTTTTTGTTTCGTATAGCTTGTTTTATTCCATAAGTAATAGTATTTAATTCCAAACATTTTTTAATCAATTCATCTACATCGGTATCCTGTGTCGGCATTGTATATTCAAAATGGTAATCTAATTTTACATTACTAATAAAATCATTTAAGGATTTAATAATGTGCTCAAATAACCTTATGAAGTTAATTTTGCATGGATGATGATTTATTAGTGCTTCATTTTTGGCAGCTAAAAGATATTCATGTAATTCATATATGAAACTTTCAAATCCGAAAAGAATATCATCTAACTTTTCAATGTCGGTTTTCTCATTTATGAACATTAAATCAACAAATAGATTATAGTTGCCTTCTTCAAAGTTTATGTCGCTACATATGTCTGCATACGAATATAGCAATTTTTGTTTTGCAGAAAAACTTTCAATATTACTATTGGTTTTCTGTAAATAATCTTCTCCAACAGTTTTTCCAAAACATGTTTCGGCATCACCGTGGAATAAAGGGAACTGGTATAATTTTTGAGTATATGCAAATTCTCCTTGAAAGTTTACTCGCATTGTTTTAACCAAATTGATCATATTTCTTCTATCGTCTGGTGTTTCACAGTAACTAAATTCATCAATGATCGTATCTGATAAATCCTTTAAATTCTTTTTTAGACGCATTAAATCAACTTCATATGGTTTATCTTGTATGTAGTATTCCATTCTTTTGATACGTTCTTCATCAGATATATGCAACATATCATGATCTGGGGAATAAATACCCATAGAATTTTGTAGGTAATGATTAGGTACTGAAACATTATCATTTAATTCTACTGTTGCGGTTGGAGATAAATATTTGATAACAAATTCCTCTGCATCCATATTTTTATCTTTTGCAAAATCCTTAAATAGCAATATAAGATCGTCTCGTGAAATATTTTTTGTCCGTCTATTTTCTATGTTTGGCAGCCATGATTTGTTTTTGCCGATTTTCTCTGATAATTGGTATGCTGTCAAATTATGTTCTTTTCTTGTATCTATAATTAACTGTATAAGTTCATCTGTTATTTTTATTTTTTCAGGAAACATTAGAATTACCTCCTTGAGTGATATGTACATATTATAATGCGGAATAGTAGATATGTAAAGTAAGCCTATAAACACATATAAAAATGAAATATGTACATATTTATGTAAAAATGATTGACAATATGTACATACAGTGTTATAGTAAGACCATGCAAGAGAGATACAAAGGTTTTCGAGACACATTACAAAGTATTTCAAATGCAATTATAAAAGTGATTGGTACATAAAAAGAAAAAGCCAATAGCAACAATCTGGATGCTGGTAACATCCAATGCTAAAGGCTCATGGTAATTGTGTAAGCCTGGTAAACTTAACACATATATTGGTATCTAAAATATTATCATGGAACATTCTTTTAGTCAAGCGTTAGCGGTCTGCTAATTGCTTATTTCCAAAACACATTTATATAGAAGAAACACGGTACATTGACAACTTAATAAAAAAATTCTGTATCACAGGGGAATTTCACTTGTAAAAGGTGCATTAGTAAGTAGAGACACATGATAGGAGGAATCAATTTGAGAATTATGTATTCTATATTGAACATCCTCTACACGAACAAGGCGCAGAGCAAATTATACGCTTTAACACAGAAAGACATTGAAGAAGCGTTGATTGCTGATGGTGAAAAGTGGTGTGAGAGGACAGTTTACAACAAGATTAGAGCATTGGTAACCCAAGGCTATGTAAAAGAAGGACTGAGAAAAAGTAACTCCAATACTTTCTATTTGACTTCTGAAGGTATTGAGTGGATGAAAGAAGTGGAAGGAGACACAGAGAATGAATAAAAACATCAACGAGAGATTGAAGATCACAGTTATTGGATGTGGACAGGCTGGCGGTTCGATCACGGCAAGGATTGAAGAAAGCGTGAATGATTTAGGCGGTAATAAAGCCAATACATCATTTGTAGGCATCAACACCAGTACAGAGGATTTGGCATCTGTCAAGTTATCCCACAAGATTCATATGAACAATTCAAAGGGGGCAGCTTGTAACCGGGAAAACGGTGTACAGGATTTAGCAGAAAGCATTGATACGATACTGGATGAACTTCACAGCTATATTATAGAAGATTCGATTGTATTCATTGCTACATCATTAGGAGGAGGCACCGGTTCGGCAATCGCACCACAGCTTGCGGAAATTCTTCTTGATGAAGGTTACAAGGTAGGAATGATCGTGGTACTACCGGCTGATAATGAATCCTTAAAAATTAGAGACAATGCAAGACAGACATTTTATGAGATCGAGGAATTGAAGCCACGAATGGGAAGTATCTACATTCTGGACAACAACGCAACCGAGAAGATGAAGATTAACAGCACATTTGCTTCATTATTTGCAAGCATTCTTTGCATCAATAATAAATCGCAGGATGGAAACATGGATTTAGCCGAGATCGAAGCATGTCTTTTAACTCCATCATTCTCCATTATCACAAGAGCCAATAAGAACAACGGAACGACAGCGAATATTATTGATGTACTGAATCGTGACAGTAATATCTTTGCAAAGAGGGAAGATAAAACCATTACGACAATGGGTATTTCCGAAGCAGTATCTGCAAAGGAAAGCAAAATTGATATGACTGATCTTAGAAAAGAGATCGGAATTGCACCAACCGAGTTTCACGGCTATCTGTCAGAATCAGAGGAAAACGTGATTATCCTTAGCGGTCTGACAATGCCGTACAGTAGAGTGGACGCAATGACAGAGAGCATTCAGAAAGAAGCGGACATTATCAAAAATTCCAGAAAGGCTACAACAGAGGTTAGAACTGGAAAGAATATTGATATTTTCGCTACACCGGCAGTAGAGCAGACAGTATCTACAGCAAATAAGCCGAAGGGATTAACAGCATTAGAAAAGTTAAGAGCAAAGAGAATTAGTAAGTAAACATAAAAAACAGGGTGGGTAGGTTCAAAATCCTACTCACCTACATTAAGAAAAGGAAGGTAAAAACTTATGAGAACAAGAATTGAAGCGGTATTAAACAACAAGGATGCAAAAGCACAGGATTATTTCGAATTGGTAAACATCTATGAGTATTCACAGGTGACATTACAGAGGGATGGAAAAGATGTTATTTCTATGGATATTAACGAGGTTGAAGCATATCCTGGTTTCTTTGAATTTAGAGAAAAATGCACCTCTACACACTATTCTGTAGAAGAAAGTAAAATTGCTTCTGTGACAGGAAGAATGCTTGACGGCATGGACACATTCTTAATTGAGGCAGATTTAAAAGATGGTAGCAAGCTGGCAATTGTTATCTATCATGTAGATACTAATGAGAAGAGGGAAGTGTCCGAAGGTTATTATGAATCCGATGTCTTTTCACTCATGGATTATCTGAATGAGGAAGATCATAAAGTGATGATGGCAATTATCCATGATTCGTTTGGTCTTGAAATCAAAATGAATAGTGTTAGAAATTGTACTTTAACAGAGACAGAAGAAGCGTTTGAAATGCAGATCGACACAATGACATTTCCACTTATGGATGATAGCTGCAATGAAATCTACATCAAGGAAGATAGCGTTACAGATACAATTCTGATTCGTCCTTACGGTCAGCCATTCTTAGAAATTTCTATCCTTGTATCAAAGGAAAACAGCAAGTAAAAAGACAGAACAATATAGTAGGTAGGTTGGAAAATCCAGCCTATCTACATAACGGAGGATTTATGCAAGTACTAAAACAGGATGTTATACAAGCAAAAGGTAGTGTGTATATCAATAGAAATAAAAACGATTTCCGTTCAATGCCATTTTCACAAATAAGGTTTTCAAATCCGGATTTACTATGGTTTGAATTGTATGAGAACAAAGAAAAAATTGGATATACAGCAGTAAAGGTAGAGCCGATGAATGTACGCAAATGCAATCTTCCAAAGGAAAAATCAATAGAGTTGCAGATGCTAAGTGGTCAAAATGTATTAATTGTGTTTAGTGTTTAGAAAAACTAAAGAGAGGTAAATAGCATATGAGGAAAACAAATGCAAACAGATTATTAAAAGCTATCACAGATAATCTTGTATCAGTCACAAGTGCAGTAGTGAATTACGATGAACGTGGAAAAGAGCCAATATCAGTTGATAAATTCAAGGAAGATTTAGAGTTCTATGCTAATTCAGGTATTTTTGCAGATACGATTGATTTCACATTTGAGAAAATCAGCGAGGATAGTATTCATATTGCGATCGGAAAAGCAAGTTGTTACTGCTATGACGATATAGACGTAACTTTGCAGCTGAGTAATGGTGTGGATATGGAAACTGCCACAAAACAGTTATATGAGAACTTTGACGAAAGATTGTCAATATAAAGAGAGAACAATATAACAGAGGTCATTCAGTTTGAATGATAAAGGAAATCACGAGATATATTCTCATTCCTACCTTATATATAGAAGAAAATAACGAAAGCGAGGAATTAAAAAATGAGAGGTACAGTTAAATTTTTTGATGGTGCAAAAGGTTGGGGATTTATCACAGATGAAACAGAAAAGGATGTATTCGTACATTATTCAAGTATTCAGATGGAAGGTCGGAAGTCTTTAAATCAGAATGACATTGTGGAATTTGAAATTGGAGAAGGCACAACCGGCAGGACACAGGCGGTAAATGTCAAGAGAACTTCTAATAATAAGAAATACGATGACATGACACAAGCTGAATTAACAGAAGAATTTGTCAATATTATAAAACAGAATTATGAGAATGGAATATGTTTATTAGATTCTAATTATGAACTGATACAATTTGATCAAATCTTAGAGAAAGATATTATTAAAATTGATGATGCAATTAGCATTGTGCGTAATTTAAAGAGAATGCCCAATTTTAAAGAATATTGTAAAGGTATGACTCAATAATCAAATCAGTAAAAATCAATTTCCGAGTGGAGAATATAGTATTAACAGAGATATTGTTGCAGTGAGACGAAGCAACCGACTATTGAAGCGAATAGTTACAATCGTTGTACGGAACGGACTCGTTGATGATACTACTAGAAATATATCAGTGAAGATGCTGATTACCACGAAACGGAATCACAATACCATTGAAGATAATGGTTATATATATAGAACGGAATAACAGGCACATTACCTATTATTGGTGGTGTGCCTACATTAAATTGAAAGAGAGGTACATTTATATGGAACAGAGAGAAATCATATTAAGACAACAGCTAGGTAACCATAGCTATAAATTAAAAGGTGCAAACGAAAGATTCTTTGTTAAATGCACATATACAGACAAGGTAGCATCACCATTAGATGATAAGAAACAGCCAGTTTATATGACATTGGATGAAGTAGAAAAATGGCTGAACGACAGAATCAATGAAGAAAAGCAGAAGGAGCAGCTATGGAAAGACAAGCTCAATAAATATAAGAGTATTCTGAAATATCCACAGTATGCCGAGTGGTGCAAGGATGTTGTGTTTGATACTTTGAAGGAATATAAAGCAGTTATAAATGAAAATATCGACTTTATCAAAGCAGAGGTATTTAATTCCGAAAGTGAATTATACGCTTTTGTGGGATATAACGTAGAAAATATTTTGGATGAACTACAGATTCACAAATACGATATGTCAATCCTAGAGGAAATCAGAATTGCTTTTTCGGAGATATACTACAAAAAGTATGAAGAATTGAATGCAGATATACTTGAAAAAGAAGTGGACGATGGAGAGTTTATCTTACAGGATTTGGTAGGCGATGGCGAATTGACAGAGAATGATTTATTGGAAATTGCTTTCAATGACATTGGTGTTGATGGTCTGAAAAAATTTATTTTGGAATAAGATTGGAGGAATGAGTTATTACAATCGAAAAAGAAATGTGTCCAGTACGTTCACTGGCATTAGCAAATTATTTATGTGGTCATGGTTACGAAATAAAGAAAGTTATTGATTCTGAAAAGAATCCACAGTACAAAATTTTTTTATTTGAGGACAATAAAGCTATTCATAATAGTATTACTACATATCTCACAAACAGGGAGGTGTAGGATTTATTGACCAAAGGCAGCGAAGAAAACAGATTGTCACAAAAAGTCTTTCTATTGAACAATGTTATTAGCGATAAGACTATATCTGATAATGGAATCTTGGTGTATTGCTATCTAAGGGCAATTCAAAGAGCAGATATGAATTATTATCCAATATCAGTTGATATAATGGATTATTTCTTTCGACACACATTTGATATTGAGACAAGAGACAAGAAAAAATATGTAGATGGATTAAATGATTTGGAAGAACATGGTCTAATCCATAAAATCAACGAAAAGAAGTATAACTTTGAGTACGATTTAGAACCTATATATTTTGATCCAACGAAAACTAACAAGGAAAATAATTTATGGTTCACAGTAATTTATACAGATGAATTAACTGCAATCATGCAGATTGATGATAAGAAATCTAACGTTAGCAAAGCTAAATTAATTAGATATTTTGTGAACGTTGTCAGTACCTTCCGTCATGGAAAAAGCTGGACATTTGTATTATCCGATGGAAAAGAAACGGATGGAGTTATAGGATTTTCTTCTATAGAAGTATTATCGAATATATCCAATATAAGCAAAGATACTGTATTGGCATATAACAAAATTCTGGAAGAGAACAAGATTCTATATATTTATAGGGCAAACGATTTACTACTCATAGACAATGAAATATCTGGAATCACCAATACATATGGAAGATACAAATATAAGAAGTTCATCATTGATGAGGGTGAAGATCATAAAAAGGAATATGGTTATTGTCAATCAGTAGAGAGCATAAAGCACAAGACAGCAAAGACATCAAAGCGAAAGAGTCTGGGAGCAAAATATTTTAACTTGGTATCAGGAAATAAAATGTACGATAAAGAAACTGTCATTGAGATATACAAATATGCGGTTGAATTTAATAAAAGACATGAAAACGATGGATATTGTGAAAACGATTTGAAAGATATTTATTTCTTTGACCAGTTCCCATTCATAACAGAAGATTGCTTGAAAAATAAGGACAAAGCAAAAAGACCATTTCCAATAGAAGAAAAAAGTAATGATGATATATGGGGAGAAGCTGATCCATTAGAGAATGATTTTAGCATAGAGGAAATAATTGATATGCCAGGTATGAATGAAACCAAACATAATATAGAATAAATTTCATTATTCAACAATGAACAATGATTAAAAAAATAATGGAGTATGGATGCGATAGCAGCCATACGAAATTATACATTAAACCAAAAAGAAACGATACAAAAAAGATTTTCTTTAGTAAAAAGTATCTTTAGTAAGATAATCCTAAAATATGTCAAAAAACATACAAATAATCGGATGGTTGCTATCCTAAAATATGTAAGAAAATTGACAAATTTTAGGATGCGAGGAAATCAGATAGAAGAAGGAGAATTATATATGAGTAAAGAAATTACAGAGAAAAAATATTACAGAGTAGGTGAAACGTTTTCCAATACAGATAAAGATTACAACGGATTATTGGATGTTCCTTTTGGTATATGGGTTACAACACATAGCTTTGAAGTAATAAGTTCTATGAAATGGGAAAAAGCATATAAACTATGTACTCAAATTACTGGGAAAATTATTGATGAAAGTGTTAAAAACTGCTGCATTTTTGTCTATTTAGATGGTGCTAATTATGATAAAGAAGAATATAGGCAAGTTACATGGGACGAACTTATGAAAGAGTGTACACCTGTAGAAGTAATTGTGTATGAATAAAGGAGAATTTAATATGAAAGTAGAAAATTTGAAAATAGGAAGAACATATTATATGCCAGCAAAATACAATCCAACAAGTTATACCTATGGTGAACTTATTGCGATTACAGAGGATAGGAAGGCTGTACTTGTAAATAAAAAGGGTGAACAATTAACTGTATCACCAAATAAATTACATACTCGTGCTGACAAAGCAGTAAGAGGAAGGAAAGCACAGGAACGTGTTAGACGAGAATTAAATATCAAAAGCAATAAGCCTACAATCGACTATGACAAATTGTGTAAGTCATTTGATGCTTTTATGAGCAGAGTTGATAAGGCAGAATTGGATGATAAATTTAAAAGAGATTTATTGAACAAGATGTTGTATTCGGTAAAATCGAGAATTGATAAACTTAACGAAATCAATTATTAGTGTATAAAGGAGATTTTTGTAATGGCAAATAAAAATAATGAATTTTGTTGTATGTGTGGAAGTAAAAAAGATGAAGTGAAAAAGCTTATAAAAGGTAAATACGGTTACATCTGTGATAGCTGTATCAGTATAGCAAGTGACCTACTCAATGATGAGGAAGAGGAATCTATCACAAACAATATGCAGTTGGCTACACCATCACAGATTAAGAAGCATTTAGATCAATATGTTATCGGACAGGACGAAGCAAAGAGAACGCTTGCAGTTGCAGTCTATAACCACTATAAGAGATTGAAGCAGAATAAAAAATCAGATGTTGAGATACAGAAGTCCAATATCCTTATGATTGGTTCAACAGGTAGTGGAAAGACATATCTTGCACAGAGCCTTGCAAAATTTTTAGGTGTTCCTTTTGCTATTGCTGACGCTACCTGTTTAACTGAGGCTGGATATGTCGGCGAAGATGTTGAAACCATGTTGCGTACACTTTTACAGAATGCAAACTATGACATTGAATCAGCACAAAGAGGAATTATCTATATTGACGAGATAGATAAAATTTCTCGTAAAGGCGAAAATATATCAATCACAAGGGATGTATCTGGTGAGGGAGTACAACAGGCATTACTTAAAATTATTGAGGGTACAGTATCAGAAGTGCCAGTGACAGGAAGTAGGAAACATCCACAAGCTGAAACAATAAAGATTGATACATCTAACATACTTTTCATCTGTGGTGGAGCTTTTGACGGAATAGATAAGATTATCAGCAAAGAGGACACGCATAATACAATCGGATTTGGTGCTAAAGTTGCCGATAAAAAGGAATCAGAGGTTGATATGTCAAAGGTGGAACAGCATGATCTTGTGAAATATGGTCTTATGCCAGAATTGATAGGTAGACTTCCTATTATAACTGCATTGAATCCATTATCTGAGGAAGATTTGGTGTATATTCTCACAGAGCCGAAGAATGCGATTACAAAGCAGTACCAGGAGTTATTATCTATGGATGGTGTCAAGCTGGAGTTTGAAGATGAAGCATTAAAGAAGATTGCTGAAATGGCTATTAAGAAGAAAACAGGTGCGAGAGGTCTTAGAAGTATCATTGAATCGGCTATGCAGAAAGTCATGTTTGATGTTCCTGATATGAGTAATGCAAAGAAAGTTGTTGTAACTGCTGATTGTGTAGAAGGAAAAGCGGATGCGTTGTTTTATGGTGCAAAGAATAAGAAGATAGCGTAGGTGGAAGGAGACTATAAAATATGAATAATGAAGTAAGATGTAACAATGATTTGGAACTTAAAGCAATAGAAAACAGAATAATTCGGCTTAAAAATGAGACTGCACAAAATCTCATTAAACTTGGTAATGAATTGAATAGAGCAAAAGAAAAAGTACCACATGGAGAATGGGGAACATGGCTAAGAGATAAAGTTAATTTTTCACAAAGAACAGCAAATATTTATATGAGAATTGCAAAAGAATTTGGTTCAAATTCGCAAGCGATTTCCAATTTGGAAGTAACAAAATTGGGATTATTATTGGATGTGCCAGAAGATAAAAGAGCTAATTTTATTGCAGAACATAATGTAAAGGAAATGTCAACAAGAGAATTAAAAGCTGCAATTAAAGGTGAATCTGATCATACCAAAACAGATAGCGTTATCGACTATGTAAGAGACTATGAAGATATTGAGATAGATGTAGATTGTTTAAAACCATTACCACAACATGATAAATATTTCTTCAAAAGAACAGGCAAGGACTGGATTTCATTTTTAAATTCGGTTGATAAATATGGTATATATGAGCCAATTATGATTGCAAGAGATAATACAATTATTTCTGGACATGAAAGAGTAAGAGCTTGCAAAGATTTAGGTATTAAGAAAATTCGTGCCTATTATGCTTGTCAAGAAAAGGAACATAGAAAAGATTGCAAAACAGATGATGAATTGAAATTAAAGATGTTTATTTTGTCAAATTTTAGTCTGCGAAGCATAGATGGGTATTATGCAATGTTTTGGATGGACACTCTGTTTGGAACATCTTATGGTGATGGTAGTGGAGATTTGACGCATTATGTTACAGATGATGTTGTCAATAAGTTAAATCATAATAGAGATATTTTGAAAAAAATGAAAGAGGTGGTTGATAAGTGCCAATGTGGAGAAATAGCGGAAGCTGAAATGGATGTGGAAATAGCAAAATTACATGAACAGTATGTGTAGTAATAAAATGCTTCTGGACTAATTACAAATTTACAAGATCTTTCAATCCGACATGATGTAGGTTTGAAGGAATCAACACAGTGGTGTGCGCAAAATTTTTGCATTCACCAAACGAACCGCAGCGATGGTCAATGAATTTCAGAAGGAGAATATATAATATATGGATAAATTTACAGTTGAAACAGGAAATAAAGACACAGCCGAACTGAACAGACTTACAAGAACAATCAAGTTACATGATATGTGGAACAGGCAGTATCACAATACAGTTAGCAGTATGTTCCAAAAGTACAAGAGTATAGATGATTGGTCGCAGGATGAACTTATGAAGGTTGCTCTATGTGGTGTGAAGTATATAAAATGCGTTGCAGATATTGAGAGAGAAAACCAGAGATTAGATTCAAGCTACAATACACCATTTGCAATAAAAGAAGCAGGATTTAATATGATAGATGTTCTGTTTGGTATTATAGGTCGTATCAAGCTGAAAAATCTGATTAAGATATTCCCGATAGATAAAACCTATGATGGCGATAAATGGGGATGTAAGGATTACTTTTTCACGATGGATGTTCTGAAGGAAAAAGGATTGGACAATGCGGTTGGTCGTGATGGTGTATTCGATTTAATGTGGGATTATGAGAACAGAGATTTGAGAGAGTTCACAGTATTCTATATGAGTTGCGTGAGTGCAATGTACAAACAGCAGACAGGTGTTTGTATGGCTGAAAAATTCTGTGAAGATAACGGAATTGGCACTTACACGATAGATAAAGAAAATGGTCTGCTTATTGATAATCAGAGTGGAGAAATTGCAAAATTGAGCAACAAGCCTTCATTTATGCAGATTGTGAAGTAAAATTGCATTTTCCGAAAAAGTGACCTTCAATATCTTCCCTATGTAGGCAACATTTTATTTTGAAATATCCAATGAAACCAGTATTTCTTATCAAGAATTTTCAATAGTCGTTACATGAGTTTTCATAGCTTATGTAATGGCTTTTCAAGCGTTATTCACGCAGTATTCAAAAGTAATGATGATAACTGAATATGGAACACGAAGAAATCAAAAAAGTTTCTTCCTAAGTGGAGAATATATTAAGTAGAAGGTGTATTTATTTGTAGAGAGTTCAAACATCTCCATTGATAAAGCACGTTCTGTAGTTGGCATAATAAAAAATTAGTATGATTGGAGAAATTTATATGAAACAGAAAGAGGAAGGATTTGTACCAGTTCAATATAAAATATTGAAGCTGAGTTCAAGAATGATAATCAATGCGCCCAACAGAGAGCATGAGAAGAAAGAAAAGGGTAGTGGAGAGATTGAATTTTATAGTATTCCAGAAATTCCGTTGATTGATTGGCTGACTAAATCATATGGAGATAGCGGACTTGTTACTATTGGTGATAACATTCTTTTTCAAAAAATCAGAGAGGTTGTAAGTCCTGAAACAACCATAGATGAAAATGGGGAAGATATTACACCGAATGAACAGCAATATAGAGCATATCTGAAATTAAAAGAGATGCGAAAAGAGATTAAGAAGTTGAAACGAAAAGCAAATGAGCATCCGACAGAGGGTAGGATCAATGCTATTAATGACAAGATAATGGACATGGAGAAGTTTTTATTTTTCCCATATGTTATCAGCGTTGAAACAAATAAGACAGGCTATGACAAGTTTTCAAAAAAAGGATTTTATTACAATGGCAAAAAGTATGTCAGAAGAAGTGCTAGTAGTGGAAATCTGAAGCAGAATACAGTTTTATTTATACAGGAAGATATTCTTGATAAGGTGTTACCAAAAATCAGAGTAGGTTTTCAGATTGATGTAAAAACATCTGAAATATTACCACCTTCTAAATTTGGAGCATATGAAGGACTTACTACAACAGGCTGTATATTTGTCAGAAAGCCTAGAGTTGTGGTTATTCCCGACTTTGAATATATAACCTTTAAGGATAAGAATAATAAAAATCATTTGGTCTACTTTGTGAAGAAAAATAGGGATGAAAATTCAGATAGTTTCACTTATGACATTGATACAAGACCATTCTTTGAAACAAAGTGGGAACAGGATGAAAATGGTGAACCTAAAGAAGATGAAAATGGAAATATTATTCATACAGCATATCTTAATTCTTTTGATGGTATGGGATTGATTACACCGACTTTTGCGGAGAAATGGGCGAAAGATTTACATATTAACTATATCCCATCTGCTTTTAATGCTAGAAGCATTGGTGTAAAAGGATTGCTTGTAACATTTCCTATTATGGAATATGCCAGGGCAAAAGGATTTAAAACGATTGTAGATGTCAGATACAAGGGCATGAGTGAGGATGAAATAGAGTATATCCCGATTGAGGATGTAGATGTTATTCTGACAGAATCACAATGGAAATATAAGAAACTGTATAAATCTGATGGTATGGGCTGCAATTTTGACCTTTATAATGCAAATTCAGAAGCTATATGGGGAGTACAGAGAGTTGCACCTAATCCAAAGGACGAAAAGGATTGTGTGCGTCAGAATTACCAGCTCACAACGACAAGTAATGTTCGTAAAGATGAAGATATTGAAAAACTGATTGCACCTACAGAGAACTATTTGAGATTGCTTGCTGAAGGTAAGCCAGAACATATTTTATATGCACTTGCAAAAGATGTAAAAGACTTGTCGGACACGGAAGATGAAGAAGATATGGACGATGAAGAATCAGATATTGATTGCGAGGAAGATAATGGGGCAGATAGTGAGGATGTGGACGCAGAAGAGGAATTGAAAACTATCACATTGAATAATGCTCTACTGAAAAATCCACATTTGATAAAAGATAAATATGTGGGCGGTCAGATTCAGAAAATCATCAAAAGTTATTTGAATCGTGCAAAGGCAGGAAAATTATATCCCGATGGGAACAGCAACTATCAGTTTATGATTAGTGATCCATATGCTTTATGCCAATGGGCTTTTAATTGGTACTATTGGATGGATGAAAAAGGGGGTATTTCCGATTCACATAAGCATAGAGCAACACAGGTCACAAGAGATATTGAAGCGAATGGAATTGGTCTTATTCCACCTTATGCAGTATATAGTCAGTATTGGCAGAAGAAAAATGTTGAAACAATAGATGCGTGTAGAAGTCCTATGACGGATATTGCGGAACATAATATTTTGACAGTCTGCAATAAAGAAAATACTTATAAGGTCGGCATTACACCAGAAATCTTTGACGAAATGGAGAGATATTATAAGTACATCAAAAGCGGTATTATTTACAGTCTGCATGACTTATCTACTGTAAAGCATTCAGATAGTGATTTTGATAGTGATATGGTCTGCACATTCAATTCAGAGGTTTATATCAATAATGCGTGGAATGTTTACCCTACAACCTATGAAAAAGGTGTAGATAACATGAAGCCGAAAAAATATGACATAAACGAAGCCACAGAATCGGATAAACAAGGATTTGGTAATAAAGTTGGTGTATATTCAAATATGAGTACAAGCCTATTTGCTATGATGCCATTGTTCCCAGTTGATGAAGAAAAAGCGGAAATCACAGTAGACGAAAATGGAAATAAGGTTGTAAAGCATCCAGAATATCTACACCATACTGATTCGAACTATCCAGAGTATGATTGCAGCGTTGGACAGCTTGAATTATTCAAGACAATTAAGAAGGATAGATACTTAATCGGAGAAGAGATTGATTCTACAAAGACTGGTGTAAAACCTAGTTTGTCACAGGAATTTTTACAGATTGGATGGAAAGATTCACAGAATGAATTAAGGCGGTATACACAAGAAGAAAAAGAAAAGTTTGCAAGGGATTTACAAGAGACTAATAAGTATGTTCCAAACTATTTACCATACTTTTTCATCAATGTAAAAAGCAACTACAAGGACAAATACACAAGGTATCAGTCACGCATGAGAGATATTTGTAAAATGTACACATTTGAATCCATTGATACATTTGTCAAAGGTGTTCTGCATGGCGAAAGAGAATTAGTTACAGAGGATGAGGAATATTTTTGGGAGTATTACAGAGATAATTGTCCGTTACTTCTTACAGATTGTCTTATGAATAAAATATGTTGGAAACTGGAAATCTTTGAGGAAGAATTAAATGTCATAATGAAAGACAAATGGAGCAGTTCAGACAGTTATATCCTTATGGGGTATGCAAAGGAAGTAAAGGTTACACCATCCACAAAGAAGTTTATCAAGGCTACTTATGAAGAATTTGTATCTAAATTGATGCAGATTTACAGTAAGAAGAATCGTAAAAGTACAGAGGAAAAAACAAAGACATTTACAGTCAGTAAGTTGGATGCGTTGATATTCGATACAAGGACAAAGCTACTCAAAGAATTAAAAGTTGGATTTGCTGAAATCTTTGATATGTTGGTAACTGTTCTGAAGGAATATCCAAAGGGAAAATACACCAGTATCAATAATTTCCTTTGGAAAGTCATGGGTGATGATATTTTAGATGTAGTCCCATACAGCAAAAAGAAAATCGACTGGGATATTCCAGAAAAAGCAAAGGAACATACAGACAATGAACCTATTACAATTCTTGGAAAAGATATTGTATTTTGGGAAGAAGATAGGAACATCGAGGAGGAAGAAGATGATTAGAAGCAATATATTAAGTGCAAATTTTTCAGATGAATATAAATGTAAAAGCATTATGAAAACATATGATTATGGCAAGGATAACCTTGCTGTAATTCATGATGTGATAGAAGACTATGATAGCTTGGGTGAGGAAGAACAGCACAAACAAATACTGCTGCACTTTGAACATATTAAGAGATTCTTGCATTTGACGGATAAACAGCTATTAGATAAGGTGCTTGGGGATAAAATCAATGTCAGAGAGTATGAGTATATCCGCAAAATACCTACATATAGAGATAGTACAATAGAATTGATGATAAAGCATGATATTGTTAGAATGACAGGCAAGACAGATTGGACGATTGATGATATTACAGAGATTTTCCGCACAAGAAAAGATGATATTATGGAACGACTGTATTTATATACGGACGAATACAATATCGAAGATGAAAAGGAACGAAAACGAAGTAATAAAATATTCAAATCACTATATGAAGATGCCGAATGTGACAATGAAGGAAATCTGAAACAGAGTGAAGCTGTAGTGAACTTTATTAATGAGTATCTTGAATCCGATAAAGAGTATGATTGCAAGGTATTCTTTAATGACAAGTCGATTGTAATATATAAGAGTGAGATTCAGAAGATAAAAGAAATCAGTAAGAAATATCGAACAAATGAAAAGGATGGAAGAAGGATTGTGCGGTTGGCTTGTCTATTATTGGCATGGCAGAAAGCGGATCAGAATCGGTATTATAATCATAGGGACTATGCAGAGTATATTTTGGAACGACTGCTTGAATATAATCCGATTGTAGAGGTTGAGGGCAGAAGTGACAGCAAGGCTATGATTCAAGATTATAAGAAGTTGCAGGATGATAAATACTTTGAAAAAACATTGCCGAGAGTGCCAGTACCTAGAGAGATTGCACCTACAATGTACTATCGAATGACATTTTGTGTTGATAGAGATAACACAGAGAATGAAGAGGTTGCTCTTACAATCACAGATTTTGAAAATATATGGGAGCAGATATTTGTAGTCGCATTTGGTGAATTTGATGTATTGGAACAGCCGAAGGAAAAGGATATAAAAAAAGGTATCATAAAATCATATGATACAAGGTCTAAAACTGGAAAAGTCTATATTGAAGATAAGGGGCGAGATTATCCATTTTCTGTAAATGGCAAATACAAGGAAGGACAGGAAGTAAATGTATTTATCATTGACAGCAAGAAGAATAAGGTGCAAGTGCTGAAAAAAGACAATGAGCGTGTGTATATGAAGTATAAAGCTGTGAAAAGATGTTCCTCATGTGGGAAGCTGTTCTATGCAAAGCAGATGGGTAACGGAACAGGTAACTGTGATAAGTGTAACAGACGATAAAGAACATTTGTTTTGTGAAAAGTAAACATATTTTCGCAAGTTGAACTGTCACAAATGGCTAAAATAAAGGATTTTTTGAGAGTAATTATTTCCCCTTATATATGGAAAGACATATAAATTGGACTTGCGGTGAGTTTGACACCAATAGTTAGAAGTGTGTACTTCAAGATTACATAAGTCCTCAAACAGCTTATGCGTATCTTATAAATAGTATCATATTCAAAATAATGGACAGTTTTCACATGAAAAACAATTTATATGACACTCCATAAAGAGGTCAGGCAGTTCCATCATACTAGCTGCTTGACCTTTTTATTATGCTAAAAAATTTTGTTGGCAGAAAGGAGAACTATGTGAGTTTACAACAGGAACTTAATGAGTACATTAAAAAGAATGGATTGAAAAAATCCTTTGTTGCAGACGAAATCGGTATGAGTGGTTCAAAACTAAGTAATTTTCTGCATGGGAAACTTCTTATGACAGATGAAGTGGAAAACAGGATCAGAAATTATTTAGACCAGAAAAAATAATCCTTCAGATATTTACGCTTCTATGCGTTTATATAATAAATATTTTTCTATGATAATTCAATCAGAAATTCCAATTATGTGTGAGTGTTTATCTCACAACCTTTTATTTTTTATGCGACAAAAAGCGTAAAATAAACCATTTTTGATTATATCAGATAGAAAATGGGGTTGTCAATAGTAAAAATTCAAAAAGGAGGAAAAAAGATGCAACAGAATTTTCTACTAAATCTGATTGCTGGACTTAACAAATCGCAAAGTAAGCGACAGATTAAAGCAGACACGAAAAGTCTTGTGGATTTATATGTCAAGCTGATTGGTAATCTTGATATGCCTAAGACAAGGAAAGCCATTAAGGCACAGTTGAAGGGATTAAATAATCTTACATTCAACATCACACCGAATGTAAATACAAAAGGTGTACAGTCGGCAACCAAACAGGCAATTAACAACGCACAGAGGGTTGCAAATAATAATAAGGTTCATCTGAACTTTGATACAAGCAAGCAACAGTTAGTGAACCAGATTAAGATTCTGGGAAGAAACAACAACAAACTTTTCAATAATCATGAAATGACCGCTAAATACAATCAGTTGCTTAATGCTGCTAATGTAGCAAAGAGTACAGGTGAATTAAAAACTCTCAGAGGTGAGTTATCGGCATTTAAGACGGAGCTTGTAGCAACGAATAATGCAGGTATGACTTGGGGAAGTAAATTTAAAGAATCTGTTAAGAGTTATACGAAATTTTTTAGTGGTGCAAGTCTGGTTTATGCCATTTCTAATCAGGTCAGAAATGCAGCAACCGAAGCAAAGACATTAGATGATAGTCTTGTAAATCTTCAGAAAGTAACAGATGAAATTTCTGACAGAGACGCATTATATAAGTATTTTGATAAATCTCTTAGCAAGGCACAGGAACTTAATGTAAAAGTTGGTTTATTGATTGATGCTGTGACAGAGTTCAAAAAACTTGGTTGGGATTTAGACGATGCGGAACTTGGGGCGAAGTGGGCGAACATCTTATCAAACGTTGGAGATGTAGACATTGATACGGCAATCGGTTCAATTAAGACTTCTATTGCTTCATTTGATGAAATTGGTGGTTATGGAAACGACCAGATGGACAAGAAACTTGAAGCCTATACAGACCTCATCAATAATATGTCAAACAAGTACAGTATTGATGCGGAAGGGTTAGCCGAAAGCATTAGATTATCGGCTGGTACATTGACAGAAGCACATATGAGTATTGAACAAGCTGCTACAATGTTTGCTACAGCTAATAAATACTATAATGATCCGTCATACCTCGGTAACACAGCAAAGATCGGTTCATTAAGAATGAGAGCTTCATCTGGTGATACAGATGCTATTGAAGAGTTGCAGGAGATGGGCGAAGAAGTTGACGATTTAGCAACAGCCACAAGTAACTTGCGTGAAAAGCTCATGGCATTAACTGGTGTTGATATTATGGAAGATGAGCATACATTCAAATCTTATTATGACCAGTTATACGAGATTTCACAAGCTATGGATAAGTTGGATGATACCTCACGTGCAAATGTTCTTGAGACTATGTTCGGTAAATCGAGAAGTGCAGCAGGTGCCGCTATTTTATCTGGTATGAAGGAATCTGCATCAGCTTATGAAGATGCAATCAATAGTGCAGGAAGTGCTACAGAAGAGTATCAAACTTGGATGACCAGTGCTGACGCAGCGTGTCAGAGGTTTTCTAACACTCTTACAGAGACATATCAGAGTATTATCAATGGTAATACAGTACGTGACCTTGCCAATTTAGGTTCGGCAGTTTTGGAATTTGCTAATAATTGGGGAATTGTAGAAGGTACGCTAAAAGGTGTAATTGCACTCAATCTTGGTAAGTTTATTGCTACTGGTGGTATGGCACTCATTACAGCTACAAAACAAGTAGAGCAATATGGAAAAGCCTTACAGAAGGCAAGTAATGTTCCGAATGGTAACTTATCTGCTAGATTCCAGGCATTAAAGAGTATTGCACAGGCAACAAGTACATTGACAACAGAACAGTTAAGAAATGTATTAGCCACAAACACACTTACTCAGGCTGACAGAGTGCGTATCTTACAGATGCAAGGTATGACAAAAGAGATGGCATTACAGAAACTTGCTGAAATGAATTTAACGCAAGCGACAAATGCACAGACCGCAGCTAATACAGCTAGTACAGCAAGTACATTTTCGCTTAAAGCGGCTATGACAGGACTTGGTGCGACATTAAAGAGTGTGTTTCTTAGCAATCCAGTAGGAATTGTACTTATGGGTATAAGTCTTGGAGTTAGTGCAGTAACATCCGCAATATCTAAGCATAATCAAAAGTTAGAGGAAGATCGGCAGAAAGCTAAAGAAGCAGCAGACGCAGCCAATACATTAGGTGATGAGATTGCTACATTAGCAAACAAATACATCCAGTTATCGGATGCAGTAAAAACAGACGCAAGTGCAAAAGAAGATTTAATGACTACACAGACAGAGTTATTAAAGAAACTTGGACTTGAAGGAGAAAGCATTGATGATTTGATTGCGAAATATGGTTCTTTATCAAATGCCATTAAACAAGCAAGCATTGATTCATTGAAAAATCAACAGATTGACTTGATTGCTGGTGTAAATGCAGCAAAAGAAGAGTTGATGGATGTTGCAAAAGATAACTTCTGGGGTACTAACAATATTATTAGTGCATCGGGAGAAGAAGCAGTAAAAGCATTTAAAGAGCTTGAAAAAGCTGGTGTAATTGATAGTGGTTCATATGGTACTGGTGGTGGTCAGTTAGTTTTAATTGGTGATGATACAGTTGAGGGAGCATTAGAAAATTACAAAAAACTCGAAGATGCAGTAAACGCATTAAGAGATTCAGAAGCATTCACGGCTGATGAATTATCAGACAATTCACTATTTAATTCTATCTATAGTAGGTATAGTGAGATGAAGGAATCAGTAGAGGCATACAATTCATCTATTGATAACTTAAATGAAAACTTGGCTCAACAGACAATGTTGACAGCGTTACAGGGTAATGAATTACCTAAGACAGAAGAAGACTTTAACAAATTTAAGCAAGAGCTGATTGATACAGCAGTTGCAAGTAAACAATTTATTGGAAACGAAAAGGAGATTACCGATGCGATTAACAATTATCTATCGACAGTTCCTGAGTTTGAAGGCTATTACAGCATTCCTCTGGAGAACGAACTTGATAAAGTAGATGAATTGTTGAATCAAGAGGACTTTTCAAAAACATTTACTGATACGCTTGCACAAGTTCAGGCTTTATCGGATGGTTTAGACCAACTTGATAAAATCTATGCTGATGTATACGATAAAGAAGATTTTGATTGGTCGTCCATCCTCAATAATGACGGATTCAAAGAAGCGTTTGGTAACATGACAAATGTTACTGAAGAATATAAAAATGCTTATGATGACTTTATTGAAACCATTAGCAACAATCCATCTGATCTATCTGCTTGTCAGTCTGCTTTTGATAATCTTGCTACAGCATATATTTATAATTCTGATGCATTGAAAAATGTGACAGAAGAAACAAAAGCGTCTACTATTGCTATGCTTAGTCAAATGGGAGTTGTAAATGCTACTGAAGTTGTAAATTATAGACTTGGCGCAAGTGAATCATATGCGGCAGATACAGGAAAAGACTTAGAAAGTGCAACTTTATCAGAAATAACAGCATTTGCAAAAGAAGCTGATATGTCTGATATTACAAAAGCATCATTGGCTGCTTATGTTATAGAAAAAATCCATGCTGCAAGTATTACAATCACTACATCTGCTGATATAAATAATTTAACAGCACTATGTTCACAACTTGGAGTAGCTGGAACAGCACTTGCACAATTTGCAAGATTAAAAGCTATTGCAATGGATACGAGTGGAAAATATACAGATGGGTATAAAGAATATGCTACTACTGCGGCAGACCAAATTTTACAGAACGCAGTGAATGCAGCGCAGACAAAATATACACCTCAATTTGGTGGTGGCTCTGCTACAAGTAAAGCGATGGATGATGCTGCAAAATCGGCTAAAAAAGCTTCAGATACAGCAAAAGAAACCGCACAAGACATCGACTGGATTGAAACGAAATTAAAATTGGCTTCTAAGGAAACAGAAAAGCTTAGCAAATCTTTCGACAAAGCGTTTGGTATGAATCAGACAAGAGAAAGATACCATGCTTATATTTCTCAGATAGAATCCGAGATCCATGACAATACAACCGCCGCACAGGTATATCAAGAGAAGTTAAATCAGATTGGTTTATCCTATGAGTGGATTGCAAAGATTCAGTCAGGTGCATTTTCTATTGACAGTATTACAGACGAAAATCTCAAAACTCAGATATCCGAATATCAGACATATTCAGATAAGTTAAATAGCTGTTATGACACTATTGAGAGTCTTGAAGAAGAACGTCTGCAAGCTTCTGTTAATTATGCAGAAAAATTAATTGACTCCCATGAAAAAGAAATAGATTCGATTAATAAACTGATTGATCGTAGAAAAGCATTAGTTTCCTTAAAGGAAACATTCGGTTTATCTGCTTCCAAATCTGATTTGAAATATCAGCAGGATCAGTATGAACAGGAAATTGATGCGCTTGAAAGACAGAATAAAGAAATATACGATCTCATGTGGACTACTACTTATGGTGACGAAGCATGGCAAAAGTATAACGACCAGATGATTGAGAATACTTCCAGTATTCAAGATCTCACACAGTCTCTTGCTGATTTAGCATCTGAAATGGCTAATCTTCCGATTGATAAGTATGAAAAAGCTTTAGATAAGATTTCTGCAAAGAATGATTTACTTGATGCAAAACTTGAGAATGCTACGAGTGATAAAGCTAAGAGTAAAATTATTGGTAGTCAGTTGAAGCTTACTAGAAAGAAAGATAACAGTGCTCAGTCTACGGCTAAAACGACACAAAGTAATTTGAATCAGTCGGTTAAGGATTTAAAAACTGCAACGAAAAAGGATAATAATATATCTGTTTACAACGTTGACGCTTCGGGTCCCAATGTGAAAGCAAGAACTGCGGTAAATGACTACTATAAAAAAGTACAGAATTATACAAAGGCGAAGAAACAAATTCCAGCTTCTTTAATTTCTAAAATTTCTGGTGACGGATACTCTACATTATCAAAAGCATGTATTAATTACAATGCTGCTTTAGTTGCCAACGACACAGCACAAGCAACGGCTGCTTTAAGTAGAGAAACTATCAGACAGGAACTCGCTGATTTAGCGGAACAGAGAGCGAGTCTTGCAAAGACAACTGCTGATTCCAAAGTTGAGAAATATGATTCTAAAGACGAACTGTATGATGCTAAACTCGACAATGCTACTTCTACTTCTTCTAAGAATAAACTGATTGACAGAAAGATTTCTAATATTAACAATCGTCAGAGTGCATATAATACTGCGGTTAAAACTGATAATAAGAATATCAAATCAGCACAGAAAAATATCAGCAAAATCAAGTCTACGAAAGAGAATAAGAAGATTCTCACTTCTATCAAGAAAGCTGCTAAAGCTGGGAAACGTATTTCCCAATCTTTGTTAAACAAAGCCGCAAAACTGAATGATGGTGGAAAGCTATATGATGCATGTATTCAGTATAATGCTTATTTAGATGCGAAAGAAGCCGACAAAGCTACTGCTGATTTATATAAAGAAACAGCAAAACAAGATAAGGCTACTCTTGCAAAAGAAAAGTTTGATAATATTGTATCCAAGTATGATAATAAAATTTCTAGCAATGAGCAGAAAAAGACAGAAATAAATAATAGAATTTCTCTCGCAGAGGAATTTGGTGGACAGGCAAATGTATCTGATTATAAGTCACTTATCTCTGCTGAAAATGGCGAATATCAAAAACTCATTAAAAAGCGTGAAGAACTTCGGAGAAATTTAGAAAAGTCTGTTGTAAATGGTTCTATCAAAAAAGGCAGTGATGAATGGTATGATATGGTCGCTAAAATCAATGATGTAACAAATGCCATAGATGAATCAATTCAATCAATTAAACAATACCAGAATGCCCTTCGTCAGTTAAAATGGGATACTTTTGACAAGTCTATGGAAACTGTAAAACGTGTCAATAGCGAAGCTGATTACTACATTGATCTTTTGAGTCATAAAGAAATGACTGATAAAGATACAGGGAACTTCACTGAATATGGTATTGCTGCTATTGGTCTTCACAAGACGAACTATGACAGTTACATTGCACAGGCAGAAGCATATCAGTCTGAATATGATAAAATTATGAAACAGATTGAGAAAGGCGAATTATCTGCATCCGATGAAAATGTTATTCAACGTCTGAGAGATTTACAGGATGCTCATAGAGAGGCGAAGAAATCTGCTGAGGATGAGTTAGAGTCTATTAATGATCTTGTAAAACAGGGTTATGAAGCACAAACAGATGCGCTGAGTAAACTGATAGAAAAATACAAGAAATTAAAAGATAGCGAGTTAGACGCCTATAAATATCAGAAAGAAATTGCCGAAAAGACAAAACAGATTGCTTCTTTACAAAAACAGCTTATTCCTTATAGTAATAACGACACCGAAGAGTCTCGTGCACAAATTCAGAAGTTAAAAGTCGAATTAGAGAATGCCAAATCAGATTTAAAAGATACACAGTATGAGAAATTCATATCTGATACTGAGGATATGCTTGACGATCTGATGAGTGATTATCAGGAATTCATTGATGAAAAAATCAATGATACAAATACAATTCTCGATAGTATCAAAGAACTTCTTGGTGGCAATGATGGTATTATTGCAACACTGAAATCCTTAGATTCTAGTCTGACAAATACTACAAAAGATCAGATTGATTCCAGTACTACCAATGGCGGTGACGGAGGACAAGGCGCAAAGGATTATGTAAATAATACTGTTACTAATGATCGGAATACTATCAATTCATCTCATAAAACTGGACTTTTACGACCAACAGCAGTTGGTACTATAACTCTTGATAATTCCTTGGAGTCAAAAAAGAAAAATACAACTTCTATTGATGATAAGTTAAAAACTGAAAAGAAAGCAGTTAAAGATGCCATTAATTCTGGTAAATCTCGCAGTAAGAAATTAACTGATAAAGAGAACAAAGAACATGCTGACTTATGGAAGTATATTGTAAAGAATTATGGTAGAACTCCTACTAATAAAATGTACAAGAAGTTAGGTGGCATACTAGGCGTAAAAACAGATGACACGGTTACATCGAAACAAAAAACTGCTATTCTTAATAGGATGAAATTTAATGGCTATAAAAAAGGTTCTGAACACATAGACAAGAGTCAATTAGCATGGACGCAAGAAAATAAACGAGAACTGATTTATCGTGCTGCTGACGGTGCAGTTTTAACAAAACTTAATCCAGGAGATAAAGTGTTCACAAATGGGATGACTGAGAATCTTTGGAAAATGGCACAGATGAATCCTTCTTTATTGACCTCTGGTATCAACTATATGCCGAATTTACCTGAAATAACAAAATCTGCTGGCACATCTACGATTGTTGAAGTTGGTGATATCGTGATGAACGGTGTCAATGATCCTGAAACATTCGGTAGACAGTTGCGAGAAGAAATTTGTAAGAACGGAAAGACAACACAGTGTATTACTGAAGCAGTTTCTGCCAAGCAACTTGGTAAAAATGGTGTAGGTAATGCAAGGTTATATAAGTAAATATGTCTAATCTTTAAGAGAGTGTCTTTATGGCATTCTCTTTTTAATGGAGGAAGGATGAAAATATATACAACAAAAATCGAGCGCAAGGTTTTTGATTGATGAAGAAATGAATAACGACTTGCTACAGAAATATAAGGACATTTGTGAAATATAAAACATGGAGGAAAAATTAAATGACAAAGAAAATGGAAAAACTTATTAGAAATTATTGGAGCATCAGTAAGATTGTTGCGGTAGTGCTTACAATCTGCAATTACAGTATGTGGACAGAACCTTTTAACTTTATCAAGGCTATTGCGATGCTTGTTATTAGTTCAGTTGCTACGTTTATTGCAATCAATGTATTTGATATGGTTGTAGGTGTTATTGTGAGTATTTGTAAGAAAGTTCATAGACATTTCTATGACAAAAGATTATTAAAAGCATTCTGTGAGCAGAAGGAAGATGAGGTATAAAGATGCATAACATTAAAGCAAAGCATTATATAGAATATACAAAGGATGGTATTACAGACAAATTCCACGAAGGAGATAAGGTGATATGCCGAACTGCGGACAAGGAACACACAGGAACAATCACTTGTGTTGGAGAGTTCAAAGAGAATGAAGAAGCAGAACCAGTAACAGTTATTTGTCTTGATACTTCTAAATCTGTATGGAGTTATTCAAGTGAGATTATCAAATTTGATGATATTGAGTTTATGTGCAAGGATTTCTTGGCAGATTGCAATATAGATAATGATATGACGGATGAAGAGTTACAGAAAAATACATATATTAGCTTATTTGTCGGTATGGGATATGACAGAGGGAAGGTAGAAAATACATGGAATAACGTGTATAGCTTGATGAAACAGTTTGATATTCCATTTGAAAAAGCTATGGGATGTATGATGTACGCATTCCAATATGATTGTGGAATTGAAATTCCATTAAGAAATATTTGCGGTATTAATGTATCTGGTATCGAAAAATCAATGCCTATATATCAGAGAGAAGCTACAAAATGTTTATGTGGAGCGTTGGTAAGTGGTCTTGTTTACTTACTTGCCGATAAATTGGAAAAGGAATTAGAAAAATAATAGTGATGATTATAGGGCAGAGGTTGTAATGACTTCTGTCTTTTATTAAGGAGTGTGATTTTTATAGAAATGACAGGGCAAGAAGAAAGAACAAATTGTGTAATACCGATTTGGAAGAAGTACACACTATCTGTTCAAGAAGCAGCAGAGTATTTTGGCTTTAGTGATAAAAAGATTAGAAAGATTGTTGATGAACACGAAAACGATAACTTTATTTTGTGGAATGGTACAAGACCACGCATAAAACGACAGTTATTTGAAAAGTTTGTAGATGAGAAATTGACAGCCATTTAGTGCTGATTATATAGGTTTTTAATAGATTTTGAGCCTTGGTTATGATATATTAAGAAGTATCATACCGAGGCTCTTCTGTATGAAAGGAGAGATACTGATTGTCAGAAATTAGAAGAGACAACAAAGGTCGTAAGTTAGCGACTGGGGAGAGCCAGGATAAAGATGGAAGATACCGTTATAAATATAATGATTCATTTGGAAAGAGAAAATCAGTATATAGTTGGAGATTGACTGAATCTGATCCATACCCAAAGGGGAAACGAAAAGATATTTCTCTTAGAGAAAAAGAGAAGGTTATTGAGAAAGCATTAAGTGATGCAGTTTCTACTAATGGTGGAGATATGACGGTATTAGAATTGGTACAGAGATATATTAGTCAAAAACGAGGTGTAAAACATAATACACAGGCGAATTATAACTTTGTTATCAATGTGATTAAAAAAGAAGATTTTGGAGCAAGGCGAATTGATACAATCAAATTATCAGATGCTAAAACATGGCTGATAAAGTTACAGGATGATGGTAGAGGATATAGTTCTATCCATTCTATTAGAGGTGTTGTAAGACCAGCTTTTCAGATGGCGGTGGATGATGATTTGATAAATAAGAATCCGTTTGAGTTCCAGCTTGCAACAGTAGTTGTAAATGATAGTGTAACGAGAGAAGCTATCACAAGAAAACAGCAGAGAGAATTTTTGAGGTTTATTAAAGAGGATAAGCATTTCTGTAAATACTATGATGGAATTTATATCTTATTTTACACTGGATTGCGTGTTTCTGAATTTGTCGGATTGACTATCAATGATATTGAATTTGACAAAGAAAGAATCAAAGTAGACCATCAATTACAGAGAACACGCAATATGGAGTATGAGATATTGACACCTAAGACTGAAAAAGGTGAGAGATATGTTCCAATGCAGAAAGATGTTGCAGATTGTTTTCGTAGGATCATTCAGAATAGAAAGCATCCAAAGATTGAACCTATGATTGATGGTTATAGTGGTTTTTTATTCTTAGATAAGAATGATATGCCTATGGTGGCATTGCATTGGGAGAAATATTTTCAACATATCCGTGAAAAGTACAACAGTATTTATAAAGTGCAAATGCCTTGTATCACACCTCATGTATGCAGGCACACCTTTTGCTCTAATATGGCAAAGTCTGGTATGAATCCAAAGACATTACAATATATAATGGGACATTCAGACATAGGAGTTACCCTTAATACATATACACATTTACAGTTTGAGGATGCCTTAGTAGAGATGAAAAAGGTCGTGGGCTAAAAGGTTTGAAATTAGCCCAGAATTTAGCCCAAATGAAGGAAAAGTTATGCAAAGTTATTCCAAATTATGCTGAAAATGTGAACAAAAACACTATCACAGAAATATTGCAGAATTGTTGTAAGTGCCGAAAATACAGTAAAATCAAGCGTTTAGAGAGGATTTAGATATATGATAAAAATATTATTCATCTGCCACGGCAACATCTGCAGATCGCCGATGGCAGAGTTTGTGTTAAAGGATATAGTAGAAAAGCGTGGTCTCACTTCCAACTTCGAGATCGCTTCCGCTGCCACCAGCAACGAAGAAATCTGGAGCGGCACCGGCAACCCGGTCTATCCGCCGGCACAGGCGGAGTTGAGGAAACATGGGATTGGAAAAACGGTATATACAAACTTTTCTGAAAAACGAGCAAGGCAGGTAACAAAAGAAGATTACAGATATTATGATTATCTGCTCTGTGCAGATGCAAACAACATCAAAAACACCATACGCATCACGGGACCGGATGTCGATGGCAAGATAAAACTGCTTTTGGACCTTGCTACGGATCCCAAAAGAAAAGGAAAATCCATTTCAGATCCATGGTATTCCGGCAGGTTTGACGAGACCTACAGAGATGTTGTTTCCGGTTGTGAGGGACTGCTCGCATACCTTAAAGAAACAGGACGGATTTCATAAAAACACAGGGAAAAATATGAAAAAACAGTGTCAATGGTATCAGAATATCATCGACACTGTTTTTTCGTTCATGACAATAGGTTTAGTCACCTCACAACGCGTACTTTCTATCACTGATAATAATTTCGTATATTTTCGTGAAAAGTCAATACCCGAATAATATATAAATATACATATAAAAAATTAGTGAAAAAGACGAAAAAAGACAAACAACACAAAAATATCTTGTTTGAAATGCCGGAAAAATGTATGATGTCAATGTACGAAATAAAACGAAAATTTTAAGAGGGGAGAAAAGTATGTATAAGACCGGTTAGAAAACGCAGTCGTTGGCTACGGATATGTGGAGAAATCAAAAATGGGGGAATTAAAAAAATGAAAAATAAGAACATTTTGAAGAAGACCGCTAAGAAGTCAATTAGCTGGCTTTTAATTTTAGGAATGCTGATAACGTTACCACAGACACCGGGAGCGGTATCTGCAGCGGCAGCAGGACTGAAAACAGAGACCGAAACAGTGCATGCAGAAGAGGTGGAGACAGAGACCAGAGTTATGAATGCCAACGAGGCAGAAACAGAGACCGAAGAGGTGGAGACAGAGACCGAGACAGTGCATGCAGAAGAGGCGGAGACAGAGAATGCAACAGTGCATGCGGAAAATGCTGTGACAAAGACAGATCTGACGGTTCACTTCAAAAATGAAAATAACTGGGATAAAGTATATGTAAAATTTGGTGCAGGCGACAGCTGGGCAGCTGTTAAAAATTTTGAGTACTGCAAAAATTATGACTATGGCGGACTGTTAAAAGAAAACAGTAAGAATAAAGGCTGGTATAGCTTTAAGGTTGAAAAAGATGATGCGTTGGATCTGAATGGATTATTTAATGCTGGTGCATGGGGTGACGATAATCAGACAGAAAACTTCAAGATCGAAATTACATCCGAAACTATGGAAGTATGGATCACAGGCAAGACTGTCAGTGAAGAAAAACCAGAAAGCTGGGCTATTGGTGAGACAGTCAGTGCACCGGTTGATGTGACTCCTGTATCAGGTGTAGAGAGCCCTGTGCTTGGAAAAGACAGTTCTGTGACGTTTAATTATGAGATATCTGCAGATAAGCTAGGAACAGAAAAGCTTTATCTTATGGGTTCACTTACAGACTGGACAGATGGATATGAGATGACAGATGAAGATAAAGATGGTATTTATTCCATTACCGTTTCAGATAAGCCTGCTGGAATTTATGAATATAAATTCAAGTATGGCAGTAACTGGGTGACAGATCCGGCAAATAAGAATTACAGTAACGGAAACAGTAAGGTGGTAATACCGGGACTTGGTAGCGATACGTTAGAAGCTAAGGTCGGTGTCACAACTGCATTGCCAGATACACTTAAGTATTACACAGCAGATGGGACAGTTGCGGATGTGAAGCCGGAGTATACTTTAGAAACATCAATGGATGGTGTTTCAATTGATGAAGGAAAATTAACACTTTCAGATGATGTGACTGCAACCGACATTCTGGTAATTGCGTCATATAAAGTAGGAGATGATGTTTATAAAAGCACAGTGTATGTGAATGTTGTCATGGCACAGTATAATTACCATATTTACTATTATGCAGACAATGAGGATCGTGTGACAGCAGATTCTGCGGCATTATGGCTTTATGGTGATGGGGTAAATGGAACACTTCATGATTTTACGGATACGACAGAGATTGATGGATATACATGGTTAACGTACACATGGACGACAAGTTTAGACAATATCAGTATTATTGCAAAGAATCCGGGAAGTGAATGGACATGGCAGGCAGCTACAGTAAATTATAAAAATGCAGATGCTGCGGAAGATGTAGATGTTTATGTGATTCACGGAGATACAACAGCATACACAACGATACCGGATATTAAGGAAGCTACGCAGAAACATTATGTGCTTGTGGAATATAGAAGAAACAATGCAGATTATGATGGATGGAATATTTACACATGGGACAGTGGATATGATGATACGGTAAAATTTGTTGAGAATCAGGGCAGCTGGATTGCTCCGGTACGTGTTTCATCATCAAAAGAATCTATCTCTTTTTGCATGCGTCACAGTACGGATGATAATGAATGGGAGAGTAAAGATGGCGGCGATCATATGGTAAAGATCGCAGCCGGACAGCGAATGACAAAAGTTGTTTTTGAGGAAGGAAAAGGAATTGTATCTTACTATCCGGACAATCAGGGTTATGAACTTGATACAAAGAATGGAAAAGTAAATCTTTACTATCGAGATGATGATCTTTACGCTGAAAATAAGGCGGGAGAGATTGCATCCGTAAAGGTTGTCTATGATGATAATGAATATGAGATGACTTATAATGCCAATACGCAGAGATGGGAGAAAACAGATGTCGTATTGACAGAGGGAGAGCATCATTATTATTACAAAGTAAAAGCAGCAAAAGATAGCGAAGAAGTAATAAAATTAGACCTGTTTAATGCGAATAAGGAAGCTGGCGATAATCCCGGATACAGCATTTTTGAATACTATAAATTTAATGCCACAGTAAGTGGAACAATGTCTGGGAAGACAATGGATTATGGTGACAATAATGTATTGACGGTTTCTGTCAATGCAGACAAGATCAATGGAGATACCGCGTTTAAGGCATCCGCAGTAACGGCAGATTTGACAGCTCTTGGCGGCAAGAAAGATTTTAAACTCGATCCGGCATTGATGGAGGGAAGCATTGCGGTAAAAGAGGGAATTCAGGCGGGAACCTATGAACTTCCGGTTACCGTAAAAGATCAGTATGAAAATGAGTATACAGGAAAAGTCTCAGTTGAAGTAACAGAGCGGAACAAGGGAACGGATTTTGACTGGGATGAGGCAGTTATTTATTTTGCAGTGACAGACCGTTTTTATGATGGAAATACCACAAATAATGATGCATATGGAACAGGTGATTACAACAAAGATCCTGCTACTGGTTCGTTGAGTTATCATGGCGGCGATTTTGCAGGTCTGACACAGAAGCTGGATTATTTATCAGATCTTGGAGTTAATACGATCTGGATCACTCCTATCGTTGCAAATGAGATGAAAAAAGGGCTCGCTACAGATCTTCCGGGAACGCTTTCTTATGGTTACCATGGTTACTGGGCAAGTGATTTTACGACCTTAAACAAACATCTTGGAACAGAAGAAGAGTTTAAGACCTTACTTGATTCGGCACACAAAAAAGGCATGAAAGTGATGGTGGATGTTGTATTAAATCATGCCGGATATGATACAGAAAATTATTTTAACTCTATGCTGAATGGAAAAAATATGATCCGGAGTGGAGCGGATCTGATTGAGGGAGATACCAAAAAAGGACCTTTGTCTAACCTGCCAGACTTTATGACAGAAGATCCGGATGTGCGTAATCTGTTGGTAGAGTGGCAGTCTGCATGGGTAAGCAAATATGACATTGATTATTACAGAGTAGATACTGTAAAGCATGTGGACGATACAACATGGGCTGCATTTAAAAATGCACTGACCAGGATTGATCCGGACTTTAAAATGATTGGAGAATACGCTGGTGCAGGCTATGCAAGTGATACCGGAACCTTAAGAAGCGGTGAAATGGATTCACTTTTGGATTTTGATTTCAATGACCAGGCACTTGCTTTTGTAAAAGGTGATATTGATGGTGTTGAGATTTTTATGGAAAAGAGAAACGCAGCAATTGATAATACAGCGACACTTGGAGCATTTACAAGTAGTCATGATGAAGATGGCCTGATGCAGAAAATCATTGATGAAGGATATACAAAGGATCAGGCATACAACATGTTTAAAGCTGCCACAGTTCTGCAGATGACGGCAAAAGGACAGGTCATTGTATATTATGGCGAAGAGATCGGACAGTATGGAAAAGACAATTATCCATATCAGACCAATCGATATGATTTTGACTGGAGCCAGGCACAGAATGCAGACGGAAGTTTAAATACAGACAATGAGATGCTTGTCCACTATCAGAAACTTTTGGCTGCGAGAAATAAATATTCAGAGATTCTTGCAAAGGGAGATCGGACAAAGGTTGCAGGTGGCAGCAAAGAAGGATATCTGGTATTTGAAAAATCATATCAGGGAAAAAATGTTTATGTAGGAATTAATCTGACAGATACGCCGGTTGTGGTAGATAAACTTGCGGTAACAGGAAAAGGCTATAAGGATGCTTATGCAGATTCAAAGGTAACGGAAGCAGATGGAACAGTATCATTTACAATTCCTGCACTGAAAGCAGGTGGAACAATTATTCTTGGAGTACAAGAAGAAACAATAGAGCCGGACAAAGATATTGAAGCAAACGCTATCACCTTAAACAAAACGGACTTAACCTTGAAAAAAGGGAAATCTTACACCTTAAAAGCAACCGTAACACCGGAAAATAGTGTAGATAAGACCGTGACTTTCAAATCTTCCAAATCCTCTGTTGTAAAAGTAGATGCAAACGGAAAAGTAACTGCAAAGAAAGCAGGAACCGCTACAATTACAGCTACCACAAAGAATGGTTTAAAGGCAACCTGTAAGATCACGGTTACAGATCCGGCAACCAAAGTATATCTGACACCGGCGATGAGTATCAAAAAGGGAAGTTCCGTAAAACTGACAGCATCTGTATTTCCGAAGACAGCGACAGATAAACTTACATGGTCTACATCAAACAAAAAGGTAGTGACAGTAACAAAGAGCGGTAAGATCAAAGGAGTCAAAACAGGAACAGCTACGATTACAGTTAAAACAACAAGTGGAAAGAAAGCAACCTGTAAAGTGACCGTTGTAAAGAGTAATAAGAAGTCAGCAGGTATTAAACTGAGTGCAAAGAAACTGACATTAAAGCAAAATGCAACAAAACAGCTGAAAGCTACTCTTGATAAGAATGCAACGGACAAAGTGACATGGAGCAGTTCTAACAAGAAAGTAGCTACAGTCGATAAAAATGGTGTTGTAACGGCTGTAAAGAAAGGTACTGTAACGATTACCGCAAAGACATCAGGTGGAAAGAAAGCAACCTGTAAAGTGACGGTAAAAGTACCGGCAACCAAGGTAAAATTAAACAAAACCAAGGCGACTGTTGCAAAGGGCAGGACTCTGACCTTAAAAGCGACTATGACACCTTCTTCCTCAACAGATAAACTTACCTGGACGAGTTCCAACAAAAAAGTGGCAACAGTTGATAAGAATGGTAAAGTAAAGGCACTGAAAAAAGGAACAGCCACGATTACTGTAAAAACTGCAAGTGGAAAGAAAGTAACCTGCAAAATTACTGTAAAATAATGTTGGTGCATCAATAAAAATGCAGCATAAAACAAAAAAAGTTGCAAAAAAATATTGCAAAGAAGAAATCTATGTGGTATAAATGTTACAACGTTAAAACAGTAAAGCGATGAAAGAGACTCTGATCTTTGGGCGTCGACAGGAATACAGCGTCACCGACTGAGAACGCTGTTTGAAAGAGAAGGTCAAGGGAACACTCTGGAGCAGACTGATTGAACAGGAATTTGCACGAGCGGTTGATCTTAAAAACAGCGGCAGCGGATCGAAAGTAGGTCAGTACGTGGGTGCGCGTTAAGCACTTTGCCCC
>ERZ773216.957-NODE-957-length-38204-cov-20.161210_pt1 | contig 38204 bp, 30 predicted proteins | sample MGYA00511259_ERZ773216 | MGnify/ENA primary metagenome ERZ773216 (study PRJEB29015, sample SAMEA2737764) | human gut metagenome | biome: human gut; feature: human-associated habitat; material: faeces | place: China | collected 2012 ... | reverse complement strand
GTACCAAGTCCTGACAGGCCTCCTTGTCACGGAACACTACTCTGGAAAATAAATCGCTGATGAGATTCATCTTCCGAGGCAGGTTTTCAAATATTGTCTGATTCATAGAATCATTTCCTCCTTTCCTGTGGTGTTTCCACAAAAGGCAGGAACATTTATATACAATCCTGCCCTATTCTTTTTTTCCGGAATAAAGCAAGAGTCTTTAATAAAATAATCATAGAATCTGGATACTAAGTCTGAACCATTGCTTTTCTAGATATTTGTATTATATGTTGTTACATGTGCTATGTCAAGTATCTTTTCGCGCCACAAAAAGTCGTGAAACGACTTGGTTTTAAATACGTCGGTATGTGTTGCAAGAAGTCCGGTGGACTTCTGTTATGCAATGACCGAAGCGGAGCGGAGACCACTGGTAGTTTCAGTGCCCATACCGCTACGCACTCAATTAGTGGGAACGCCCACGAGACGCAAAATTTTTCTACGGAATTACGGAAAACAAAAAAGTGCCAACGAACACTTGACACAAACACATATGAAATAAAAATGGCTTGTACCAAACATTTCTGCTATAATATTCTCAAAGGGGGTTTTATCATGCCATCGGAAAAAGAAAAATTTGTAACCAAACAATATGTCCCTATGGGCGAGCCAATCGTGCAGAATGATCACACGATTATTTACCATGTGAAATGTCTTTGTGAGCCGGGCAAACCGGACGGCATTTTGAAAATGTACCGCCAGCAGAACCGCGAAGCACTTTACAAACGGTTGTATCAGCTTGATTACAGCGAGTGGCCGCACATTTATAATGTGAAATATTTTGATGGAAATACTTTAGTCGTAGAAAAATACTTAGAAGGAAATACTTTAGAAGAACTTCTGAAACAGAACAAAGAAAATAACACTGTTTTTTCCGAAGAAGAAGCCTACCGGATTATGAGTAAACTCTGCGAATGTATTGCAGGATTACTGCGCCCGGATCCGCCAATTATTCATTCCGATATCAAACCAAGTAACATTTTTATCACCTCAGCAGGCGCTGTAAAACTGCTTGATTTTGTCAATGATAAAACACCAAAAAGAAAACACGAAAAGAAACTTATTTCTCTGCTTGGCATGATTTTTCACCGAATGCTTACAGGCAGCGCACCGGCAAACAAAAAATGCACTTACGAAGGACGATACGAATCCGTCATCCGTAAGTGCTTAGAGAAAAATCCTGAGCAGCGCTACCAAAGCATTTCCGAGCTGAAAGAAGACCTCAAAGAGGCAAAAGAACGTGCGCCAAAAAATATTGTTTCAAAAACCGCCGGAATTCCTTATGCGCTGACGTTTCCTTTTCAAGGAGCCATTCTTGCCTTTGAGTGGATTCTTATCTGCTTCTTTTTAAAAAAGGAGCAGACGTCTGCTATGTGTCTGTTTGCTATTGCTTTTTTCATTCATTTTGTACTTTTTTTAGCAAGACGCCATGCATTTTTCCAAAAACGAAACATTCAAATCAGCACCGCACGCAAAGCCCTCCCGCTGCTGATTCTTGCTCTTGTGCTCGCTTTGCTGTCACAGATTGTTCCTTTCTTAATTTTTTAATGAGAACACATTACTCAACCAGTTTACTTTCTTTCATTGCAATTACTCGGTCAACCGGATATTTACAGCTCTTATAATAACTGGATGAAAATAGGGCATATGTGTATGTTCCATACACTGCTGCACCCTTAACCATCGGCGGCATCGTCGTCACTTTCATCGCCGTATTTTTGAGAACCTTTCCATTACTCTTTGGCGAAGCAAAGGACGGTTTATAAGTGCGAAGTTGTGAAATATAACCGCTTTTCGCCTTTTTCGTACGGTAACTTCTCGTCAAAATCATCGTACCTGCTGAGTCAAACGTGATTCCCTGAGTTTTGCTTGGTACATCCATGGTATAAGCCGGTGAAAGAGAAGGCAATGTTGCCTTATTATTAACCTGGTAACCTTTCATCGTCGATGTTGCCTGACGAAATGTTCCAATCCACAACACATTGTTGTAATATCCCATAAAGGACGCTGTTGAATCCAGTGTTGAAATACTTTTGTATGCTGCCAATTCTGTATAAGAAGTTCCCGCATTTACTGCATTTGTCACAACAGAATATGGGAAGCTGGCAACCGCCTTTCCTTTAGAAATCCATACATTCGTTCCATCATAGGCAATTCCACCCACTTTTGCTTTACTTGGTAAAACAATGGTTGTAATATATGATTTTGATGAGCGGCTTACAACATAAACCACTGAATTCAGCTCTTTTTTGTAATCATATGCCGTAATGAGGAAATAACTGCCTGCCAAACACAATCCCTGAGGTACCATCGTTGTACAGGAAAATCCGGCAACATTTGTCGTCTTCATGCCCGGTATTGCGAAACTTTTATTATAATTCATGGCACTTCTCATTTTTTTGTATGTCTTATAAGCCGGTGATTTCGTAAACGCAGCCTTTGTGCTGTATTTCTTGGCACCCTTTGATGTCGCTGATACTGCGGCCGTCTTAGCAGAAACCGCTGTGGATAATTTACCTTCAATTTGTGTTCCTGATACTTCACAGTATGCAGCCACACGATAATAATAAGTCGTGTTCTGTGGCAGGGATTTAATCAAATAACTAACTGTATCTGCCCCTTTCACAACTGCTGTCTGCTGATATACGGATTCGGAGGATTTACGAGAATAAATATAATAACCACTCGCTCCTGTCACCTTGTTCCACGAAAGCATAACCCGGTTTGAACCACCTCTTGCCGTCACTGTCGGCGCATCCAATTCATATAATGTCGGATTCACTGTGGCTGTTGCAGCCGGCGTCGCACTTGCTGTTGCAGTCGGCGTCGCACTTGCTGTTGCAGTTGGAGTCGGCGTCGCAATCGAAGCAGCACCTCCGCTAGCTGTCCCCGGGGTACCGGTTCCTCCCTCTTTTTCCGTGTTAGCCGCTGCCTGCACGGGTACCATTGTAACCAAAAGTACGAATGTAAGGCAGCTGGCAATGCATTTCATCCATGTTTTCTTCTTCATGTATGTAGCCTCCCTTAAATTTGATGACCTCACTATAACGCAAGAATTTGTCAGGCAAATGAAAAAACAATGTCACTTTTTTGGCATTATAAAAGAAATGTTGTGATATCGAAAAAAATCCGCTATACTCAAAAAGAAAAATTTGTTTTAACGGCGTTACCGATTATAAGAAATGAGGATATACAATGACAGATAAAGATTTATGCATAGAAACCGAAGAAATACAGACCGACGGCAAAGATACCTATTACTGCCATCGTTACGAACCAACACCTTATGAAGTTTTAGATGAGTTATTCACCTTTTACACACCGAATAAAACAGATGTCTTCGTTGACTACGGATGCGGCATGGGACGTTTGAACTTTTATATAGAAAAGCGGTATTCTCTATGTTCTACAGGCGTAGAGTATTCGCCCGTTTATTATGATAAAGCTCTGGAAAACAAAAAAACATATAACGGAAGCAAAGACAAGATACACTTCGTAAATTGTAAAGCCGAAGATTATCTTGTCTCAAAAGAAGAAACTGTTTTTTACTTCTTTAATCCGTTTTCACCGGAAATTTTTCACGGTGTTATTAACCGTATCTTGGATTCGTTTGAAAAATATCCAAGAACCATCACACTCATTCTCTACTATCCGGAAGATGACACTGTTTTTTATTTGGAGCGTCATACAACATTTGAGAGGATAGATGAAATTGCTGCCTCTGACGCCGTTTACAAAGACCGTAGAGAGCGATTTTGCCTTTATCGGATTACTATCTAGGAATCTGCCCCTTCTGCCGGACTGCAGTAACGATCCCAGGATGCTTCCGATTTTTCAAACACAACACAGAACCAGTATGTGTCAACTTCCTCTTCGTCTTCTTCCTGCGGCACATCAATTCCAAACTCAGCACTTTTTCTGCCATCAATTTCACCGGAAACAACCGTAAACACCGTTCCTTTTTCAAAACGGGATGCTACTGATTCTACCGCCGGTTCCGGCACATCTTCATCCGGAATTTCTCTTTGCAGATTTCCATCCGCATCATAATATTTCATGCCCTCTTTTACGAGACGCTTCATCTGCGCCTGTAAAAGTGTAAGCGTTATTTCTCCACAATACATATCCTGAAATCTGCCATTCTGCGAATTTCCAGCTTTTACAGTGGCACCACCAAAAGTAAATGTTACCTCATCCTCGCTCATCTGAAAAGAAACAATCGGCGAATCATCAAATGACAACTGCTCGAATTCATCTACACATCGAAACTTCATATTACTTTCCTCCATTTATTATCTGCCTTTTAGTATACCCAATTTTTTCTCACTTGACAAGTTGGTTTATATGTTATAAACTTAATTTAGTTTATGGTTTATAAACCAATAAAATAATAAAGGGGGATAATTTTTATGAAAGGAAATGTTATGTCGGAGAGTGAATTAGCATTTGCCCGCATTGTATGGGAAAATGCACCACTTCCTTCTGGTGAACTGGTAACTCGCTGCAACGAAGAACTCGGATGGAAAAAACCGACCACTTACACCGTTTTGAGAAATCTCTGTCAGGCAGGTATTTTTGAAAATAAACAAGCCATGGTTTCTGTACTTGTTTCCGAAGAAGATTATTTGGCAAGAGAAAGTGAGCAAATCGTAAATGAGCGTTTCGGCGGTTCTATTTCACATTTTGTCACTGCTTTTGCCACAAAAACAAAATTAGATAAAGAACAGATTCAGGCCTTACAGGATTTTATTGACCACTGTGAAGAATAAGATGGGAGGAGTTTTATGCAGCGCTTGGCGCTAATATTATTGAAGAAAGGATTTTGCATATTATGAAATTCAAAAAACCAACAAAACTTATCGCATGCTTTACCGTAATCGCAGTTTTTCTGTGTGCCTGCGGTGTCGGCTCGACGCCGGTTACAAAGGAAGAGAACTCTACCAATGCTCCTTCTCAAAAATCGCCCGATGTATTTGTAGAGAATGCTATCAACTGCCCACAGATGGATGACAGCAATTATGTTTATTATTACAGCAGACTTATGTTGAATCCAAAGAAAAATCTCGTGTGGCTTGGCTCCAAATACAACAAAAACTCTTATGAATTTGTCTCTTACATGATGTTTGAGAAAAAGGAAAATTCATTTGAAGAGGTCGAAACAAATTGGAGTGACATATTAAACAAAACAATGAAAAACAGAAGCGGCTACATATATGATTCCTGGTACGCCTCCGATGAATCCCTTTATGTCGTAATCATGGAAACAAGCATGAACCCTCTTATTTATAATGCGAACCAGGAAAAATATAAAAAGCAGTATGAAGAGCTGAATCCACTGTTATTCCACATTTCAAAAGATGGGAAAACAGCAAGAGAAATCGATTTATCCGCTCTCGCCTCACCAAACGGAGAAAAAAATAAAGACCTGGCAGTAGCCTTTATTCCTCTTTCAGACGGCCGCTATTTAGTAAATTCATTATCCGACGACACCCTGGAAAAGGGATTGGTTTTTGCAGAATCTACGGATACCGTTGTTAAAAAAATGTCGAATCGTATCCGGGGCAATGCAATTTCCTCAATTCAGACCGGAAATGATTTTCTCTGTTATGTTGCCTATCAAGGAAATGAGGACCTTGTCACCGTGGAAGTGCAGGATTACAACGGAAAGAATAAATACTCTCTCGATTGTTCGGCAGCCTGTGATAATGGCACTGCATCCTATGCAAATTGCCATTTTGCACTTGGTGTATGGGAGGATGAAATTCTTCTTGTTTCAAAAAAAGGAGTATTTCGTGCTGAATATGGCGACAAAGCCTTTACAAAGGTTACTGACTTCAAAACAGATAACATCTACTACCTTACCTTGGACCGCTACCAGATTGCCAAACAATGGACATCCATGTGGGTCACGGGGGAAAATTCCTTTTATGTCCTGCTCAGTCCGACAGAGGAAGGAAAAACAACCGATTACAAAATTGGATATTACACAAAAGGAAAATAGACATGACAAAGGGAGCAGCAAATCTGCTCCCTTTGTCTTTATACATTATTATATAGGAAAAACAAAAAGTAATTATTATCTCTGTACACGACCGGAGCCATCGCCACCAGCCAGTTTCAAAACTTCATCCATGGAAACCATGTTGTAATCTCCTTCGATGGAGTGTTTCAAACAAGAAGCAGCTACAGCAAACTCGATTGTTTCCTGTGGACCATACTCGTTCAGGCAGGCACAAATCAAACCGCCGCCAAAGCTGTCGCCACCGCCTACACGGTCAACGATATGCATTTTATATTTCTTGCTGAAGTAATAATCTTTTCCATCATACAACATAGCGGACCAATTATTATCATTTGCAGAAATGGACTCACGGAGAGTAATTGCAACTTTCTCAAATCCAAAACGGTCTGCCAACTGTTTGGCAACATCTTTGTAACCCTCACGGTTTACTGTACCTGTTGTAACATCTGTACCTTTGGAAGTAATACCAAATACATCTGCGGCATCCTCTTCATTAGCGATACATACATCAACATACTGGCAAAGTTCAGCCATCACCTTACCTGCTTTTTCTTTACTCCACAATTTATTGCGGTAGTTCAAATCACAGGAAATCGTAACACCTGCTTCTTTTGCAGCTTTACAAGCCTCTAAACAAATCTCAGCAACTTCATCATTCAGTGCAGGAGTAATTCCGGTAAAATGGAACCACGAAACACCTTCAAAAATCTTTTTCCAGTCAAAATCTGATTTAGAAGCTGTTGCAATGGAAGAACCTGCACGGTCATAAATAACTTTGGATGGTCTCTGGGAAGCACCTTTTTCCAAATAGTAAATACCGACACGGTCACCACCGCGCACAATATCTGTTGTGTCAACACCATATTTTCTCAAAGAATTTACAGCAGCCTGACCAATCTCATGTGTAGGAAGTTTTGAAACAAATTTTGCATCCAAACCATAGTTTGCAAGGGAAACTGCAACGTTTGCCTCACCACCGCCAAAAGTTGCACCAAGTGTATCTGCCTGTACAAAACGATAATATCCTTCCGGTGCCAGTCTCAACATCAATTCACCAAATGTAACTACTTTCTTTGCCATTTTCATTCATCCTCCAAAATTCTTTTTAATAATTAACCGCGGATTTTCTTTACCAATGCGGCTGCATCAGCGGTCATTTTCTGAATCTCATCAAATTTACCGGCTTTTACCAAATCACCTTTTACCATCCAGCTTCCGCCGCATGCTAAAATACGGTCATACTCAAGGTACTCTTCTACATTGTTCAAATTAATACCACCGGTTGGCATAAACTGAAGCATTGTATAAGGAGCTGCAACTGCCTTAATCATCTTCAAACCGCCTGCCGGCTCAGCAGGGAAGAATTTTACGACGTCAAGTCCCATCTCAATCGCCTGCTCCATCTCACTTGGTGTCTGTGTACCAGGTGTAACCGGAATGTCACGGTCGATACAATACTTTACAACTTTCGGATTAAATCCAGGACTTACAATAAATTTAGCACCGGCAGCAACTGCACGGTCTACCTGCTCAGTTGTCAAAACTGTTCCTGCACCAACAAGCATTTCCGGATACTTCTCAGAAATGATACGAATCGACTCTTCAGCTGCTTCGGTACGGAATGTAACCTCTGCACAAGGAAGTCCGCCCTCGCACAATGCTTTTGCCAATGGCTCTGCATCCTTTGCGTCATCAAGTACAACAACCGGAACAATACCAATTTTTTTGATTTCTTCTAAAACCTTGTTCATAATAGCCTCCATTTTTATCTTTACTTTTTTTGTATCATATGATATTCTACTATTGTTCCACATTGTGAAACGGTATTTCACATCGTGAACCATGATTTTATTATACTGCATTTCTTCTTATTGTCAACAAAAAAGCAGTAAAATATAAAGAAACAAAGGGAGAATTTTTATGGAATCCAAAAATCCAATTCAGGTTGCTGATAAATTATTTCTTGTTCTGGAAACACTTGCAAAGACCGGTCCGATTGGACTGTCGGATTTATGCCGAGAAGTTTCTTTGAACAAAACAACCGTGCACCGCCTGTTAAATTCACTTCTTTACATGGGATATGTGAGGCAGGACACGCAAACATCCCGCTACAGCTTAAGTTTTAAAATATGGGATATTGCAAACCAATTTGTCTCAAAAATTGATATTGTGGAAGAGGCTCGCCCAAGCCTTCGGGAACTCGCAGCGAAAACCGGCGAAACCGTCCATCTCGTGCAGATTGATGGGATTCATGCGATTTATATCGCCAAGGAAGAATCCGAAAATTCCGTGCGGCTAGTGTCTATGGTCGGCAAACGAATTCCACTCTACTGCTCCGGTGTCGGAAAAGCCCTGCTTGCCGATATGTCAAATGACGAAATCAAAAGCATCTGGGACAAGAGCGACAAAACGCCACTGACAGAGCATACTATCACGGATTTTTCAAAATTTATGCAAGAAATTGAAGAAACCAGAAAACGCGGCTATGCTATGGATAATGAAGAATATGAATTGGGCGTGCGATGCATCGCTGCAAGTATAAAACACGGTGAACAGAAGCCGCAATACGCATTTAGTATTTCAGCTCCCATTCACCGCATGGACGAAAAACGTATGAAAGAAATCGCCGAGTATGCACTCGCAATGAAAAAAATCAATCTTTAACGCGAACCGATGGGTTCAATGCAAAGACAAACAGAAGTGCCTGAACCGCTAACAGTGTGTTCAGCACTTTTTTCATTAGATTATAAAAGGTATCTAATGTAAGTGTAATATCTGCCGCACTCAAAAGTCTTATGGCTTCAACCATTTCAAAGCCAAAACTAAGCACTAAGAGAACACCGGCACAAAATGTCAGCGCCTTATTACCCCAGTTCTGATAATACAGGAAAAAGATAATCAAACAGATTAACTCAATCGCACCCAATATCATAAAACTTAATGGGTCTCCATTATCTCCGCGGTAATGAATCGGTATGTAAATTAAATTATCCACTGCTAACAAAAGCATCATCGCAAATCCAAGGATAATATTTTTATCTGCTCCATTTCCCTGCGCAATTTTGTGCACACCAAAAGCAAACATCAGTGCCGCCACAAAGGCAAATGGCGTAATCAGCAAAAACAAAATGACAACCGGCATCGATACATCATAATTGCTATAGTATTCACTTAACAAAAGAATTGCCTGCACCAACGTAAACGCTCCCAGGAAAAAAGTAATCAGCGTCAATACACGCACCGGCATTCCCCATTTTTTATCCTGCAATGTAATTGTGTGGTTTTCGTTCATCTAAATCCCTCCTGCATAAATATATTTTTAATTTTATAACCAGTTTTTCTGTATCTCATTAACTAGTTCTACAAACATATCGTAGTATTTTGTTTTAACCTGACGTATAATAATATCTAATGCAATCGCCTGATTATATGCATGTGCAACATTATTTCTTGATGTAAGTGCACTTAACCATAATTCTTCGTCTGCTATCATTCCCGCTTTATATGCCGTTTTCAGTACTGTACGCGGAGAACCTGTCGCTCCCTCTGCGTAACCGTGATATGTTAAAATCTCTTTCATTGCTTTCCATGCTTGTTCAAAACATATCTCATACAAGCCAACCATCCCTGTCATTTCCACATTTCCATATGGTGCCTGATAAGAATAAATGTCCTTTAAATTATGAATGGCAGCCTGCAAATTATCAAACTTTTTCATATATCACCATTCCCTCCCGTTTTATGGAGTCCAGCAATTCTGCCTGAATCGGTTTATCCAAATCCAGCACGTCAAACTGTAACAAAGTTGGAGTTTCTTCGTCCACCGCTAAAATAAACTGACTGCTATTGCCTCCATAAAACGCCAAATCTATATCACTTCGTTCTTTATAATCTCCCCTGGCACGCGAACCAAAAAGAATTAACTTTTTTACATCATTTTCCTTCGCCAGCCTAATTATTTCCTGTAAAACGTTTTGTTTGATACCTGTCTTCTCAGATAACTGCATCATTTTAACAATCTCCTATGCGTAATATTCTTTCGAAAACACCTTAACAATTATTATACACTAATTTACATTATAAAAAAACAATTAATTTTATTTACGAGTATAATAAGTAACCAAAACACCTTTTTTTACTTGCAGATAAACATTTTTCTTCATCCGTTTGTTTACTTTTTTTATTTTTTTCAAACTCATGGTAACTCTTGTTTTTCCTCTATCCCATTGCACACTTTTTACTTTTTTTGCAGCCAAAAACCTGATGGTTGACTTATCAAGCTTCAAAGTAATGTTTTTCTTTGATTTGCTTTTCAGCCTGACCGTAATATTCTTTCTTTGTCTGCCTGCCTTTTTCAATGCCTTTTTAACTGCTTTTTTGACAGAACGGCTGACATTTGAAGTATTTTTGCTGCCTGTTACTTTTACCACGACTACAATATTTGTCGTTTTTTTCAAGCCCTTCTTCTGCTTTATTGGAGTTGCACTAGGTGCCATTGTTGGCGTCACCGTCGGCGCTTCACTGGGCGTTATTGTCGGGGTCGCCGTTGGCACCACGCTAGGCGTAACTGTTGGTGTCGCTGTTGGTGTCACTGTTGGCACCACACTAGGCGTAACTGTTGGCGTCACCGTCGGTGCTTCAGTAGGCGTTATTGTCGGAGTCGCCGTTGGCACCGCACTAGGCGTAACTGTTGGTGTCGCTGTTGGCACCGCACTAGGCGTAACTGTTGGTGTCATCGTTGGCGTTTCCTCCGGCTGATCGGACTTTACCTGATAGTAATATGTAATATTGGTATCCGCCTCTGTCACTTTCAATTCATCTTGATTCAGGCTGTTTCCAGCCAAAATATATCCAGACAATTCCGGATTTCGCAGTATATAGGTAGAATTTTTCGGTACATACACAGTTGCCGTATCTGCACAAGGAAGCAAGGTACTTGTCCCGTCTGCATTCTTTACCTGATAATGAATGTTAACTCTGCTCCATTCCTGCTCCGCCGTTTTATCCGTTGCCAACACTTCTCCCGTATCCACATTGATAACTTTTCCATCCAGCCTATCACCATTTGACAAGCCATACACATCCGAAAACACAATAGAAAGTGATTCTCTTGCCTCATCCGGATTGTATGAATTACTGAGTGCCGGAATCGTGTAAGTCTTTTCTTCCTGATACTTAACTGTTTTACCATCGGCTCCAATAATCTGAAAGCTCATTTTCAAATGCTGCTCTCTGTTTACCAGATTTTGTACCACGGTGCGAAATTCCAAATCCGTATTGTTTGCCTTTGTTATATTTTTCTCGCTGATTCTATATTTTTCACTATCCCGGTCTAATGTTCCCGTTTTACTGTGCGGAATTGAAATTTCAGGATTACTGACATAAATTTCTGCCGGCTTACTGACATAATCCGTATTATTTAACTTCCTTGCCAATTCCATTTTACACACTTCACAAAAAGGCTGTCCCAGCCATCTCATCATACATTCGCGGCTCGGTGCAAATGCCGTTTCCGTTCCTGCCATTGTGACGCCAATTCCTCGAAATCCAAGCATTTTACTCCATTTAATCGTATCCGGATTCGAGGTATCCGAAGTATTTGGTTTATTCGTGTATCTCTCGTACTCATCCCCCAATCCACCAATACTATGAGCTGTTTCATGTGCCATAACCATCCCATCTTCATTGTCCTCTGAATTAGTGGAAAATGAAAACAAGGAATTTACTGAAGCACCATAACTGCCCTCTGAATTACACAGCACATGAATAGTTGCAACATTAGCCCCCCTGTCCAGATAATTTTGCTCCAAATCTTGTCTTAGTTCTTTTGCCTTCTCATCCCCACCATTTGAAAAGCCAGCTGCTTTTCCATAGACTTTAACGTGAAAATAAGTATCTGCATTCTTGCCCCCATACACACTAATTCCGGACTCGTTAGATACAGCCTGCACTGCATATATATTTATGTGGTCAGAATACTCTTTATACGGAGACCATCTTAACATTCCCTGTGCTTTCTGCTTCGCATCCTGTAAAAATTTGTCCTGTTCGTCTGCCGTGTAGCCATCTCCCATAATTACAATGACAAAATTTTCTTTATCATCACCTGTCTTATGAATCACATGGACCGGAAAAATAGTTTTCAGTGTTTCCTCATCTTTCGCTTCTGCTGTACGAAGTGAAAACAAGGAAAATAATAATGCCATACAAATTAACACTGCTTCCCACCGTCTCATGATATTTTTCATTTGAACACCTCTTCCTATGTATAATTCCAAAACGAAACTGTATGATCTTATTATATCTGTTTATTTCCATGCTTTCAACTAGATTTACACAAGGGTTTGTGTAAAGGGTTCGTTGGCACTTTTTCTGTTTTCAGTAATTCCGTAGAAAAGCTTTGCGTCTCGTGGGCACTCTCGCTCGTTGAGTGCGTAGCGGTATGGGCACTGAAACTACCAGTGCCACATACCGACGTACTCAAACCCACAAGTCGCAAAGTTTTTCTACGGAATTACTGAAATCCAAAGGAACCAGCAGCGAACATTTGTCACAAACCCGTCATTCCAAACTCAGTTTTTCTTATTTTTACTGGTAAAATTCATCCTTTAATATCACAATCAGTCATGAATATTTTTTCATCCTTTGTGCATACTAACAGAGGAAATGGAGGTAATTACGATGCAATTAACAGAACAGGAAACCAACGTAATCAAAGATTTACAGACACAGGAGAAAGCATGTGTTGACAAATACCGCTTTTATGAGCAGTCTGCCCATGACGAAGAACTAAAAAACTTATTTCACCGCATTGGTGATGAGGAGCAGGAACATTTTGACTCCTTAGGCATGGTGCTCAAGGGTGATGTACCAAATGTAAGTGCCGCCCGCAGCGGTATGGAGGGATACACGCCTTCCGAAAGTTACGCAGCAGGTAACAACTCCGAAGAGAAAAAACATGACCAATTTTTATGTACCGACTGTATTGCAACAGAAAAACTCGTTTCATCCACCTATAATGATGATGTTTTCCGTTTTTCTGCCAGCAATATCCGAAGACTCTTAAATCACATCCAGACAGAAGAACAAAATCACGCAGAGATGATTTACAAATACAAAACGGCAAACAATATGGCATAGCCTGTCATAATTTCCCCTCGCTGCGCATACAATGATACAAGGGTACCAAAGTCCAAACTCGTTCATGCTTGCATGATAAGAGGTTGGACCTTGGTACCCGCCAAACATGAGAAAGTAGCGATTTATGCAATAAATCTGCGGATTTCGAATGTTTGCAGGATTGCGGAAGTTGTGAAACAACAGAGCAATCCGTATCATTGTTTGCAATTCAGCAAGGCACAAAGTCCAAACTCGTTCATGCTTGCATGATAAGAGATTGGACCTTGGTACCCGCCAAACATGAGAAAGTAGCGATTTATGCAATAAATCCGCGGATTTCGAATGTTTGCAGGATTGCGGAAGTTGTGAAACAACGGAGCAATCCGTATCATTGTTTGCAATTCAGCAAGGAGGGAATTATTATGATACAAATTTTCAAAAGAAACAAGAAAATCACAAAACTATTTTTGTTACTGTTTTTTTTATGCTGCACTGCTTTTCTTCTTATTTTTTACATAGAATCAGACAAGCCCATAACAAAGAAAAAGCAAACGGCAGCAAAAACAACTGCGGACAAACCAACATCCATTTCTTATTGTGTGACTTCTCTTTCTGATGAAGAAGAATCGACATTGATTTATCATCCGACGGAACGTGTTTTGTCTCAGTTTATTCGCAAAAAAAATCAATATATCCGAAATATCTGGGATGAAAAATCCGGTTGGACGACTAACGTAGAATCATGGAAAATAAAGAAATCCGAAACACTAGAGCATTTTTCGTATAATACCAACGGGGCTCTCTATGCCTGCAAAAAGAAATGGTCAAAAGGCAAATTAGCAAAGCAATCCATTGTCTGTCTGCGAAATAACGGCAACATAAAAAATATAAATCTCATCCACTTAAACAACAAACAAAATACGGATGAAATCAAAGATATCCGGTGTAATGGCACTTCCATCGCCATCACCTATCAATACGGAAATGTAACAATATACAATTTATTAGAACGACTGGCATTTGGCGGCAGTTCCATAAGCGGTATGCCGGGGGAAAATATTTTTTATGATTTGCATTATTTAACAATTGAAACAAAAAAAACGACCGAAGAAATTTATCTGCGCGACTATGATATCCGCTCCGGTGAGATCACACACACATTTCCACTGGGCAGTTTTGCACAAAAAAAAGAGGATTTCCACATCACAAATCTTGGAAATACTCTTTATGTTCTGACACCTCGTGGCTTATTTCGCGGAGAATGCGAAAGCAGTTCCCTGCAAAAACTGCTTGCATTCCGCGAATTACAATTACCACCGCAAAGCAACATTTTAACCATGTTTTCCGGTTCTGCCGATTCTCTCTACCTCGTTATCAAAGAAGCAGACGGCAGCAAATCCATTCGGCTTATTCATCTTCCAAGCCAAAATCTTTCAGACCAAAATCATCCCGAGTCAAATCATGCTACACAAAAGGTCTGACATGGCTATTTGCCGGAAGAAGTGTCCTGCGAATTTTGTCCGGGCTGCCCCATGGCAGACATATCGGAAACGGTAATACTTGTTGCCTTCTCACCATTTGTCTCCACACTGACCATCTCTCCCGGCTTCTTTCCTTCCATATGTAACCTCCACTTCATATCCAAATGATTTATTGTTATGGTCACATTGTACCGAAAGGAAATGGTCACTCTGTGTTTAGTCTGTGTAAAATGTGTGACCGATTATTTTGCCTGCAATTCGTCCAGTGTCAAATCATAGGCAGGCAGAAAATCCTGCATAAACACTTCAACTTCTTCCATATTCATATCATGCAGTGCTTTTTTCGTTGTTTCATATGCCGTCTTAAATTCCTGATTACCGGAATTTAATTCCTGCTTACATTTAATCAGTGCAGATAGCTTATCTGCCGCTTTCACAAGGCGCCACTCATATGCTTTGTCCTCCTGCGGGAAAAACAATTTCTCATAATGCTTTTTCATATAATCCGGCAGTTTATCCACCATCTTTTTACTCGCAACATACTCCACCCGTTTATAAGCTTCTTTGATATCATCATCATAATACTTGACCGGCGTAGGCATGTCTCCGGTAATAATTTCATTCGCATCGTGATACATTCCCATGAGAGCAATTTCATTGGAATCCACGTGTTTTCCGCATTTCTCATTGGCTATGAGTGAAAGTCCGTGCGCTAACATTGCAACTTCCAGCGAGTGTTCACTAATATTTTCCTGAATAGAATTTCGCATAAGTGCCCATCGCTCAATATTTTTCATGCGCGCCATCATTGCAAAAAATGAATACATCCTAATTCTCCTTCAACATCTTTTTCATATAGTAACCCGTATAGGATTCTTCGCAGTCAGCTACCTGTTCCGGCGTTCCCTGCGTAACAACCGTGCCGCCGCGGTCACCGCCTTCCGGTCCCATGTCAATAATATAATCTGCCGTCTTAATCACATCCAGATTGTGTTCAATAACAACTACCGAATTACCGCCTTCGGTCAGCCGCTGTAAAATTTCAATCAGCTTATGGACATCCGCAAAATGCAGTCCTGTCGTTGGCTCGTCCAAAATATAAATAGTCCGCCCGGTACTTCTCTTACTCAATTCTGTCGCAAGCTTGATGCGCTGAGCCTCACCACCGGACAATGTAGTCGATGGCTGCCCTAATTTGACATATGACAATCCCACATCATACAACGTCTGAATCTTGCGGTGAATCGTCGGAATATTTCGGAAAAATTCAAGGGCATCTTCTACCGTCATATCTAACACATCGTATATACTTTTTCCCTTATACTTAACATCCAGTGTCTCACGATTATACCGCTTTCCGCCACAAACTTCGCAAGGGACATAAATATCCGGAAGGAAGTTCATCTCAATTTTCAATATACCGTCACCACTGCACGCTTCACAACGGCCGCCTTTCACATTAAAACTGAAACGCCCCTTCTTGTATCCTTTCGCTTTTGCATCCGGTGTCGAAGCAAACAAATCTCGTATCATATCAAATACACCGGTATAGGTTGCCGGGTTTGAACGAGGAGTTCGTCCAATCGGAGACTGGTCAATATTAATTACCTTATCTAACTGCTCCACGCCTTCAATTCCTTTATGCTTTCCCGGGATACAGCGAGCCCGGTTTAATGTGCGGGTCAGACTCTTACACAAAATTTCATTCACAAGAGAACTCTTTCCGGAACCGGATACACCGGTCACACAGGTCATTACCCCCAGAGGAATCTTGACATTAATATTTTTCAGATTATTTTCGCTGGCACCTTTTACTTTCAGATACCCTGTCGGTTTGCGTCTCTTTGCCGGCACCGGAATCTGCTTTTTCCCACTTAAATAAGCACCTGTAATTGACTCCGGCACTTTCATCAAATCCTCTGCCGTACCACACGCAACCACATGTCCGCCATTTTTTCCTGCCCCCGGTCCGATGTCCACAATATAATCCGCCTCACGCATGGTATCCTCATCATGTTCCACGACAATCAGCGTATTACCAAGGTCACGAAGTTTCTTTAATGTAGCAATCAAGCGGTCATTATCCCGCTGATGCAGACCAATACTCGGCTCATCCAAAATATAAGCCACACCGACAAGTCCCGAACCAATCTGTGTCGCCAGACGGATTCGCTGTGCCTCTCCACCGGAAAGCGTAGCCGTCGCACGTGCCAGTGATAAATAATCAAGACCAACATCCACCAAAAATCCCAGACGCGAACGAATTTCCTTTAACACCAGACGCCCAATCTGCTTTTGTCTGTCAGTCAGTGTCAATTCATCCATAAATTTCTTCAAATCTATAATGGAATATTCACTAATTTCTGCAATATTTTTATCCCCAACCGTAACCGCAAGGGATTCTTTCTTCAACCGCTTGCCGCCGCAGACATGGCAGGGCGTAATCTGCATAAATGACTCATATTCCTGCTTCGTAGTCTCCGAACCGGTCTCACGATACCGCTTCTGTAAATTACCAAGCAGTCCCTCAAACGCAATATTATAAACACCGTGTCCATGTCTGCCGGTATAATGAACTTCCACACGCTGACCGCCGGTACCATACCAGATTAAATCATGAACATCCTCCGGATATTCCCCATATGGTGTATCTAAATCAAATCCATAAAACTCTGCCATCGCATCCAAAATTGCACGACTGTAGCTATCCGGATTTACTACAGACTGCCATCCCGGTGCTGCAATCGCTCCCTGTGCAATACTAAGCGTCTTATCCGGAACAATCAAATCCTCATCAAACTCCATCCGGTAACCGATTCCATGACATTCAGGGCACGCACCAAATGGATTGTTAAACGAAAAACTGCGTGGCTCAATTTCATCTACACTAATTCCACAGTCCGGACAGGAAAAACTCTGACTGAAAGAAATTTTTTCTCCTCCAATCACATCGACAACCAATAAACCATCAGCTAACTTAAGCACCGTTTCAATAGAATCGGTCATTCGTTTTTCAATTCCTTCGCGAATAGAAAGTCGGTCCACTACAATTTCAATGTTGTGTTTTTTATTTTTCTCTAACTTGATTTCTTCATCCAGCGAATACAAATTACCATCCACGACAACGCGCACATAACCGCTGCGCTTTGCCTTGTCTAATACTTTTACATGCTCTCCTTTGCGGCCACGCACAACCGGGGCAAGCAGCATAATTTTCGTACGCTCCGGCAACTTCATAATTTCATCCACCATCTGGTCTACCGACTGTTTTTGGATTTCCTTGCCGCATTTCGGACAATGAGGAATCCCAATTCTGGCATATAAAAGACGAAAATAATCATAAATTTCCGTAACCGTTCCTACCGTAGAACGTGGATTTCGATTGGTCGATTTCTGGTCAATCGAAATTGCCGGTGGAAGCCCCTCTAAGCTTTCAACATCCGGCTTCTCCATCTGACCTAAAAACTGTCTGGCATAAGAAGATAATGACTCCATATATCTTCTCTGTCCTTCAGCGTAAATGGTGTCAAACGCCAACGATGACTTTCCGGAACCGCTTAAACCGGTCAACACCACAAATTTATCTCTTGGAATATCCAAATCAATATTTTGAAGATTGTGCTCCTTAGCACCTCGTATCCGTATTTCTCGCTTTGTATCCATACTAACCTCCATCGCTTTTTTGCTTCTAAAGTTCACTGCGGATTTCCTCTAAATGCTTTTTATATTCAATCATCCGGTCACGCAGTTTGGCAGCCTTTTCAAAATTCAACTCAGCCGCTGCCTGATTCATCTGTTTCATCATCTTAGCAATATGACGCTGCAATTCCTCAAAACTCATGGATTCCGGATCTTTCTCTTCTTCCGTAATATCCGTACCTGCTTTCTTTGAAATACGGATTCGATCGCGCACCGCCTTCTGAATTGTCTTTGGCACAATGCCGTGTTCTTCATTATATTCTTTTTGTATCTTGCGGCGCCGCTCGGTTTCATCAATTGCCTTACGCATGGAATCGGTAATCTTATCTGCATACATAATAACATGTCCTTCCGAGTTTCGTGCCGCACGTCCAATCGTCTGAATCAAAGAAGTCTCCGAACGTAAGAAACCTTCTTTGTCCGCATCCAGAATCGCTACCAACTGAATCTCCGGAATATCAAGTCCCTCTCGCAAAAGGTTAATTCCGACTAAAACATCAAACACATCCAGACGCATATCGCGGATAATTTCTGAACGCTCCAGTGTATCAATATCCGAATGCAGATACCGCACGCGCACCCCGACTTCCTTCAGATACTTTGTTAAATCCTCTGCCATTCGTTTTGTCAGCGTCGTAACGAGAACCTTTCCCTTCTTCTCGGTAACCTTTCGAATCTCTCCGAGTAAATCATCCACCTGTCCTTTAACCGGTCTTACATCTAGTTCCGGATCCAACAGCCCCGTCGGACGAATAATCTGCTCGGTACGAAGCAGCTCATGCTCTGTCTCATACGTCGAAGGCGTTGCCGAAACAAACATCATCTGGTTAATATGCCCCTCAAATTCTTCAAAATTCAGAGGGCGGTTACTTTTGGCAGAAGGCAGGCGGAATCCATATTCTACAAGCGTAGATTTTCTCGACTGGTCTCCGGCAAACATTCCGCCAATCTGTGGAATCGTAATATGTGACTCGTCCACAATTATCAAAAAATCATCCGGAAAATAATCCATCAAAGTCATCGGCGTTTCCATCGGCTGTAACCCGTTTAAATGCATGGAATAATTCTCAATACCGGAGCAAAAACCGGTCTCCCGTAACATCTCAACATCAAAATGTGTCCTCTCGGAAATCCGCTGCGCCTCAATCAATTTATCCTCACTCTTAAAATACTTCACGCGCTCATCCAGTTCTTTTTCAATTCCCGCAATCGCACGCTCCATCTTATCCGGTGCCACTACATAATGAGATGCAGGAAAAACAACCATATGCTCTAAGTCCGCCGTCGCCTCTCCGGTCACAACATCAATTTCCTGAATCCTGTCCACTTCATCCCCAAAAAACTCAACCCGAATCGCACGGTCACTTGCCGATGCCGGAAAAATCTCAACTACATCACCACGCACACGAAATGTGCCACGATGAAAATCCATATCATTCCGCGTGTACTGTATATCAATCAGACGCCGAATCACCTCATCCCTATCCTTTTCCATGCCCGGACGCAGAGAGACCGTCATATTCTGATAATCGATTGGACTACCCAGTCCATAAATGCAGGAAACACTCGCAATAATAACCACATCACTGCGCTCAGTCAGTGCCGCTGTCGCCGAATGGCGCAGCTTATCAATTTCATCATTGATTGCCGAGTCCTTTTCTATATAGGTATCCGTCGAAGGCACATAGGCTTCCGGCTGGTAATAATCATAGTATGACACAAAATATTCTACCGCATTCTCCGGGAAAAATTCTTTAAATTCCCCATACAGCTGTGCCGCCAGTGTCTTATTATGCGCAATCACAAGCGTCGGCTTATTCAATTTTTCAATTACATTTGCCATCGTAAAAGTTTTACCGGAACCGGTAACACCAAGAAGTGTCTGAAACTGATTTCCTTCCTGAAAGCCTTTTACAAGAGCATCAATTGCCTGCGGCTGGTCACCGGTCGGCTGGTATTCGGAATGTAATACAAAATGGTCCATCGTTTATTTGTCCACCTCCGTCTGGATGAATTGATATAACAACATAGGGAACAAATCATATGATTCATTCCCTATCGATAGGTCGTTCACTACTCGTGATACAAGTATAGCACATTGAAAATTGTATTGCAACGAGAAAATGAACATTTGTTCGTTTTCTGTTTTTTCATCCACCACACCGACGCATTTAAGACCGCTGCAAAAATCACCCACAAAAGATAGGAAACCTGACGCAACGCAGCCACCGGGTCAATGAGCCGCCATAAAAAAGCTATTCCAGTCCTTTACGAAACCGGTCAATCATCGTTGCCGTAAGGCTTAATAGATTTTTATCTTCTTCAATTTTATCCCGCTTAACAAAGTGCGCCGTTGCAAGTTCCGTTTCGTCCATTGTAATCGAAGTAGCGCCATCTACTTCGCAGTAATAGCCAAGTAAAAGATTCGAGTCAAATCCCCACGGCTGGCTGTCAAAATAACGAATATTTTTCACACGAAGCCCCACTTCTTCCTGCACCTCACGCACGACCGTCTGCTCCGGTGTCTCACCAATTTCACAGAAACCGGCAAGCAGTGCACGCCCTTTGTAGGGACGGTCTGCATACGTGGAAATCAAAATAGAATCCTCATGAATTAACCCGATAATCACCGCCGGGGCAATCTTTGGAAAAATCAAATTTCCACAATGTGGGCACCTCTTCATCCGCTCCTTTTTATCATGCACGGTTTTTGCCCCGCAGCGGCCACAGAAAACATTATCGCGGTACCAGACATACAAATGATATCCTGTCATACCGGCAAAGCAAGTGTATACCGGGTCATTTCTGCGAAGGCTCCGAATTGGTTCATAGGAAAAAGAAAAAATGTCTGATATAAACAAACCCGCTGATAAATCCCCCGGCATATAAAGAAAATAACAGGTTTCATCAATCGAAAATAAATATTGTAATAAATGCTTTTCACACCCCAATTCACTGCAGGTGGGAAGCACAATTTTTCCATCTTCAATACGGCACAAAACTTTGTCATCCGGTTTTCCATGTCCACGAAAAACAAGCACAAAATCATCCGGTTTTGGACTTTTTGCATGATAAGCATTATCAAACTTTTTTGGTGCAATTTCTTGTATCATAACCAGTTCTCCTTAAAATCAGTAAATATCTTAAATCACTTTTTTCATCTGCCAGCGCCCGGACAAATATCTCACAGCAAATAACAGCGAGCGGACCGCCCAGTCAATAAACATACCAAACCACACACCTAAAATACCCATGTTACATACCACCGCAAGTAAATAACTGCAAAGCACGCGGAACAGCCACATGGAAATAATTCCTGTCAGCATCGTAAATTTCACATCGCCTGCTGCCCGCAATGCATTTGGCAGGGTAAAACTGAGTGGCCAGATAAAAACAGCAATTGTACTAAACCAGCGAAGCACCTCCGCCGCCATCCGGGTTGCTTCCGGCGAAAGAGAAAATACCGATACAATCGGAACGGCAAATACAAACAAAACTAGATTCATGATCCAATCTCCCAGATAAGCAAACAACATCAGTTTTTTCGTGTATTTTTTTGCCTGTGCCACCTCACCGGCTCCAAGGCAGGTTCCCACCACGGTAATCAGGGCAAGCCCCATCGACATTCCCGGAATATTGGGAAATTCAATAATGGAATAACTGACTGAATTGGCCGCGATTGCCGCCGTTCCAAATGATGTAATCATACTTACTACCATTAATTTTCCGACCTGAAACATGCTATTTTCAATACCGCTTGGAATTCCGATACGGAGAATCCGAAGAATCATTTTTTTATTCGGAAGCAGTGAAGAAAATTTCTTTATCTGCAAAGGATTATACGGGTGGGCAACCAAAACGGTCATACAGATTCCACAGACAACGCGGCTCACAAGCGTTGCAAGAGCCACACCAAGCACCCCATAGCCGAGTGCCACCAAAACCGCATTCAGCGCAATATTAATCGCATTCATTAACACACTGAGTCCCATACTGACCTTGCTGTTTCCCACACTTCTGAAAATGGCGACTCCCGCATTATAAATTCCAAGAAATGGATAGGAAAGTGCCGTTACAAACATATAAATCCATGCACTGTGCATAACCGAATCTTCTACACTTCCAAAGATTGCCGGTAACATCTGTTTTCCAAAAACAGCACAAATAAACGCTGCTGCCATGGAGAAAATAAACAACACCGTTTCCAACTGTCCTGCCGCATAAGCAGCATCTTTTGTATCACGCCGTCCGTTGTACTGACTGCAAACGACGGCACCTCCTGTCGCAAGTGCCGCCATTACCTGAATAATCAATAGATTAATATTAGTCGTAAGTGCCACGCCGGATACCGCTGCTTCTCCCGCCTTGGAAACCATCAGCGTATCCACCATGCCGACCATTACATTTAAAAACTGCTCAAACATAAGAGGCATCACAAGTGCCCTTAGCTGTTTTCCTGTGTACATCATAATTCTCATATCCTTGCTTCATTTTCAACCATAGTGTACCACAGGTTTTTCTTCCTTTCAACTACCTAGTTATAACCGATTGCCATCAGGGTGAACTTCTTTGATTCACTTTCATCATTCATACGAAGTTCAATTGTATGCTCTGCCTCGGCATCCTCTTCGATGGCTACATATACTTTACCGTTGTTCCATCCGCTGGTATCATAACCACTCAGAGTTGCCTGAAGTTTGCCATCTACATACAAATCGGCAGAACCATATTCCACTGAATTGCTCAATTTGTAAATTAACGTAAGTGCTTTACATTTTACTTTTAATTTCAAAGCGTCCGTGCCGCTTGTTGACGTATGCATCCAGTTATCCGGGAACCATGCCGCACCTTTTTGTCCCTTATACTCGTACTGGAAAGAGCCCGTTGCATTATCATTCTGATTAAATCCGCCGGAAGTAAATGATGTAATTGCATTGTCCTTTGTAACATCGGTCTTAGAATCCAACATCTTCATTCCCTGGTAAGCAGATGACTTAACCGGTGCCATCGCATCCATATCGGTGATATTATCTTCTTCTGCCGTTTCTTTGTCCATCTTATCAAACATGCGTGTAATGCAGTCTGCCATCAACTGATAACCGGTGTTGTTTGGATGCAGGGAATCACCAAAGTACCATTTATAAAACGCTTCCTTATCACTTGTAGCAAAGTAGGAAGAAATCGCATTTCCCATGCTAATCATCGGCAAATCATAGTATGTACCAAACGGGCGATAATCGTTTTCACATACAACACCGCCGCTTGCCTGTTTAAACACTGAGAATACAAGCACAACAGCAGATCCGGATTTCAACGCCTGACGAATCAGTCCTTCATAACCTTTTCCTGCAGTTGCCGTACCATAATCATTTACGGCAAATTCAATGAACAGCACATCCGGATGATCGCTTCCTTCCGGTAAACGGTCAATCACATCACGATTGTAACGGACCACACCAATATCGGATGGCGTTCCGCTCATTCCGGCATTAATAAAGTGAACATTTTCTCCATTGTTCTTTCCATATTTCACACCAAATGTTTTTGCCGAAACTTCCGCATAACACATGCTGTTTGGTTTTGCCAATGCGCCCTCTGTAATGGAACCACCAATGTAAGCAAGTGTGACATCTTTTCCGTCTCTCGCATTTTGGATTACCTGCTTGATTCTTGCATTGTTTCCGGTTGAGTACACACTGTCTTCAAGCATTTTCTCATACTCTTCGTCACTGACTTTATAGACATTATTCTGTGCTTTTCCGCTAATGATAACATCATCCACAAGGAATGAATCTGTCGCGGTAGTCATGGTGAGTGTCATCGCTGCATCACCCTGATTTTTCGGAATCGTAATCTCGCCTTTGAGCGTAGTCCATTTACCGCTTGCGCATGCTTTTCCTGCATCTGCGTTTGTAATCAGCGTAACGTCTCTTGGCATTCCATTCTGGTCAGTATAAGTCATACGAAGTGCAATCTTCTGGCTTTTTCCGGTATCCTGCTTTACAACAACGCTGAACTGATAATGTTCACCCGCAATCACATACTCGGGAATTGGAAGTTTTGCACCATCTGTTTCACTCGTTCTGTCTTTCACAAGAAGACTGTTCATACCGCCTTCTGTGTAGTTCTGTGAATTGGAAACTTCCAGTTTGCCACCAATCGGCGCAAATCCTTTGAGGTCTCCGTCTTCAAAATAGTTACTGTATACTTCCGACGCAACCGGTTCCGGCGTCTTAATCGGCACTTTGGTCACCTGTGGTTTCTCCGATGGTGTGCTTGTCGGCTGATTTGTTGGTTTACTCGTCTGCACCGGTGCCTTCGTTCCCTTAACTGTCTTTTTCTTTGTTACAATAATCTTTACGGTTCCAATTTTCTTTGTCTTTTTCTTATACTTTTCCTTCACCGTAACTTTGGCAGTTCCGACTTTTACTGCTTTGACCTTGCCGGAAGCCGAAACTTTAATTCTTTTGTTTGATGCGGTAAATTTGTATTTTGCTTTTTTCTTCTTATTCTTTACCACAATCTTTTTTGATTTTCCCTGCTCAATCGTAATTGTTTTCTTCGCAGGTTTTGCTTTCTTTGCTGCCGCACTGCTGTCCGATGCCGTGGCCGTTAATGACACAACCATCGCCACAGCCAGTCCGTGGCAAAGTAACTTCTTCATTTTTGCGCAACCCATAATTGACCTCCTTTATAATTTTGTATTTATATTATATGGGATTTGTATAAATTTTACAAGATGGCATTTTTTCATGTTCCGTAAATTATCAAGAAAACGGGTACGTTAAGTGGGCACTCCCGTTAAACAAACGCGTAAGGGTATCGGCATGTTAAATACACATGCTCAATACCCACGTGTTTGTACCCACTTATCGCAACCGTTTTCTTGATGATTTACTGGAATTCTGAAAAATTGATATCTAGCACTGTATATAAACTAGTTCTTGTAATGCATTTTTGGGGGGCAGGGCATACTTTTTCTGACATCCACCTGAAGCCCTGTATGACAACGCTTTTAATATTTTGTGAAGATTTGCGTTGCATCTGGAGCAAAATATATAACATATCTTCTTTTTTTAATATTTCGCTGTATGCTTAGCAAAAAATGAGAATGTTGCTTTCACTATGAGGAACATTGAACACCGTCGGTGCCTAGAGGGTGTATTTTGCCCTCAGGCACCGCTCCGTGTGTCTCTAAGCGGGAGCGGTTCCGAATGTGAAACAACATTCTCGTTTTCTGGCTAAGCATACAGTGAAACTAATTTATTCCAGCCCTTCATTATAAATCCGATTGATGGCTGCCTGTGCTTGTTCCATCTCATGCTTTTTTATGATTCGGTCTCTGTCTTCTAAGATTGCTATCATTTCGTCGACAAGCTGTTCTTCTTTTAGCTCGGTCATGCGGTACAAATAGCCGAGCATTCGTGTGGCTGTATAATCGGTATTCATATATTTGTATGCAATCTCCCGGCACAGACTTTCGGCGAAGCATTTTTGTAATAGTATTTCGTAAATTGCGTCACTTTTTCTTGTATCCATGAAATTCCTCCAATTTCAATACACTATTGCTCACCTGCATATTGCTACTTTCCAGACGTAACGACCGGAACGGATTTTTTTAACTTCTTTAGAAACCCGGCATTTTCCCAAAATCAATGCCATATGTGTAATACGTTCCCGTGTCTTTTCTCATAAGAAGTGCTTCGTTCATTTTTATGTATTCAATTCCTTTCACGAGAAATGATTTGCCAACGGCTGTGTTGTATAGTCCTTCGGTTAGGGTTTGGTAAGTAGGCATAGGCGCTCCTTTCTTAGTGCTTTTGGGGTTGAAATATTTAGTTTTAGTGTAGCATGTTTTGGGGGATGGGGCAATTATCTTCTTTTTATTTTTGATTGTAAAAATAGCACCTAACAATTTCTGTTAGATATCCTCAAGTCCACTTTTTGACATCATCAATCTTTCACATCATATTCACCACGATTAAAACGCCTCATGGTTTCATTTTTCCCTTTAAGAACAAGATCTCTGTTGAGTGCCTCATGATCTGTGTGATAACCGTCTGGTGAAGTTCTATTATTAAATTTAATTTCATCCCAGTGACCTAAGAGATAACATACGATTATTGTTAATATTCCACTAATTAATTCTGCCATAATAAATTCCTCCTTAATTGAATATTTTTTCAAAATATAGTTACTGCTGTTATAGTTTGTCACCCCTTCCTTCCCTTTCGATGCCTTTATCCTACCACACTTTGTTGTCCAATAAACATCCCACCAGGCATATTTATAACATATTACTCACTTTCATTGATGAAATCTTCTCATATTTTGCCAAGCCTAAAATTCTTTATTTTTAAGTTTTTTACTTTGTTACCTCGAAACAAATGAGCTAAAAGTGCTGACTAAGCTTTCTAACAGGGCCTTACACCAAGTAGAATACATCTGCCAGCTTTTTTATTGCACTATTATTCCTATACTGTTATATCAGATACATAATTTTCCAAATGAAGGAAGGCGTATAATTGAATATAAGTTATGGATACTATCATAGATATAAAATCAAATAACCGTTTAGGTATGTTATCAGATTAGAATTTTTGCTTGCATTTTTTCTAAGTATATTGTATAGTACATGTGTCGAAAAAGATGTATGTTTTCGGACTACACTGGGGGAGTCACTCTGTGGCTCCCTTTTATGTTGCACAATTTTGACAGATGGCAGGCAAAAATTTGATTCTCGTAATTGCCCCTATTTATCACAATATTCTTGGTGCACTGAATGATGAAACATCGCAGTATTTTAAGCAGTATAAGACTAATTTTAGGTGGACCAATTAAGCTCTGTCAAATAGTTGAAAATCCACATCAACCAAGGTAAGATAGCCCTTCGTATAATCGAAATCACTTTTTATCAATTCCGCCCTCTTTATTGCTTCTTCATAATCTGACGGTTCAGGCAATTCCTTCCCATCTTCCTCGTATGCTTTCCCTGTCATGCCAATAGCATCTCGTGCCATTTCAATTGCATCTACCAAATCATGACCTTCCGTAAAAATAGCAAAATCCGGCACATACACTAACTGCATTCCTTCATCTTCCCTGATAAATGCCGGATATGCCCGCTTTTTGTTCTTTTGCATAAAAACAACACCTCGATTAATACTCTTTTTCGATTTCCGTTTCAATTCCATACATAGTCTTGAAATATTCCAAATCAGCCGACGTTTTTATCAGCATAATTTCTCTCATTTTGCCTGTATGAATATTTTTAAATCCAGCAATCTGCTCCCCATTGCAAATGCTCGCTTTAATAATGGGCTTTTCATTTTCTCTGTCAAAATCTCCACTTGGCGCAGCCTTTTCTCTTTTCTTAAAAAATCCCATAGCAGCCACCTTCTTTCGGTTGAAATGTTTGGTCTTAGTGTAGCATGAGTTGGGGGAGGGTGGCAAGAAAGTTTAAAATTGTGCTCCCATTGTCAACTTATTATCTCTAACATGTTACCGTACTTTTTACACACCTCTATTTCATATTTTATTTCATCTGTCTCATTTTTAAAACGAAGCTTTTTATTATGCGATAATAAAATATCCATATATCCAATACACTTTCCTTCAGGGTCTAAGTTGACATATGACATAAAACCACGTTCCCCCAAAAATACTCTGTCCCCTTCAACACTCGCCACCATGTCTTTCAGATATTTCAACATTGCATCACTAATACAAAGACTCAAGCTACCATATGTCCCTAAATTTATATCAGGAACCCAATATAAATCTTTTCCAAAAGATTTTATATCTCCCCTTTTAGGATTAGAACCTAAATATGACAAAACTGAATACATAATCTCATACAGCAACACCGAATTACTGACCTCGCTGTCGCATACAAGTCCATGAACCAATTTATTTTTTGTCATTATTTTTTCAATTGTTCTAATGTCTAACTCACTTAACTTCAAGAACTCTGTTATTGTCTGATCTATTTGTTTGTATTCTGAAAAAAGGCAGAAATAATCTTCAAATTTCTCCATTAATGACTTTTGCGCCATCCCTATTCCAATATTATATTTAAAGGATATAAATTTTTTCAAATATCGTTCTGTATCAACCTGATCACCATATATCTCCCGGATAGAATGATTAAGCTGCTTACTGTCAACTGCAATAATCACCAATACATTGTCGATTCCTTCAAACATGTGATGCAAACGTTCCAATATTTTAATTGCGTATGCCGGCATGCACCGATCCAATTCATCAACAACAATTACCATCGTTTTTGTAGCTGCTAATTCCTTAACTTGCTTTCTAACATTTTCCAGCGTTTGATTAAAAGCAAATAATGTATCAAATTCATTTTCCTCTTTTTTTCTTTTCTCTCCTTCAGTTCTAACGTCTTCTACAACCTGTACTAAATCAATTCCAATTTTATTCTTGACAAATTCTTTTGTCATATTCTTTATATATTTTTCTGCTGTTTTCCAAGCGTCTTTTACTACCCCGTCACATATTTTGTTTGCATTCTCTACTTTGTCCTTAAGTACGGAAATAATTGCAATTGCAGGCTCTTCATAATAGTCATATTTCCAACAATTATAATGAAATACAAAGTATCTATTATCTTTTGTTTCCTCGTTCTGTTCCAATTCCAGCTTTTCTTCCAGGCGTTCCAAAATGAACGTCTTGCCAACACCCCACGTACCTTCAATTGCAAACGAACAAAATGCTCGATTTATCGATGCACTTTGAACAATACGAAACAGTTCAGAAATTTCGTTTTCCCGATTAAGTGCATCCAGTTTGTCTCTTCCTTCAGCCATTACCTTATTCCCTCCTCATTTTTTCTCTATCAGCGCAAGCATATCTCTTAAGCTACACTCTTTTTATAATCCAGATAACGTCCGCATTACCAAATCCACATCTTTGTTTTCTAATTCCTGAATAATATGCAGATACGTTTTCTGCGTGGTTGTCATACTGGCATGTCCCAATCTTCTTGCCACACTTGCAATGGATACTCCCGCAAACAAAAGCAGCGAAGCATGAGTGTGACGAAGTCCGTGAATTGAAATTTCTGAAATTCCACAAGCTTTGCAATGTCTTGTAAGAATATCATTTACAGTGGAATTGTACACCTTATCTTTGCCAACAAAAATGGGCTCATCCTCAGGCAAATCCTTAACCAACTCCGAAAACTTAACTACAATCTGCCAGTCTATTTGAATTTTTCTCACCGAGGATTTGTTCTTTGTAGGGAGAAATCCCCCTTCCCCTTTGTAATCCCACGTTTTACTTACAGACAATGTCTGTCTGGCAAAATCAAAGTCTGCCGGGGTGACAGCCAGTGCTTCTGAAAAACGCATACCGGTCTTTGCCACTAACAAAATAAACCAATCCCAATTAGGAGCTTCCTTAATATTCAAGTGCGAAATCAGCGTATGTAATTCGAACTGATTCAAATATTTGATTTTCTTTGGTTTTGGCATTTTCCCCTTGATAATTGCCTTTCTTGTTGGGTCTCGCTCAATCAGACCTTCATCAACAGCATCCAGAATTGCTCCCTTCAACTGATGATGAAAGTCAAGCGTCGTCTGACGCTCGTGCTCTTTGGCGTAATCATTTAAAAGTTTTTGATACACGGTTCTTGTCAAATCGGAAACTTTTAATTCAGGCACCAGTCGTTCCACCCACTTATGGGTCATCCGATATTTCGCCAAAGTTGCATCTCTTATTGCATCTTTTTTGTATACATCAATCCATTGTTTGTAATAATTGCAAAACAGTTCTGTACTGTTCATATCATTTAGCATAAACTACCTCCATTTCAAGTACTGCTCACGCTGATATAAACAGTAAAAAACAACTGTCCGCGAAATTCAATGCACTAATTATTTAAAAGCGGTTTTATTTCTTCCTCCAACGTTTTTCTAAGTTCTTCAATCATCATATTATAATACTTGAACTTTGGAATTGCCCGTTCTTGAGCTTCCTTAAAACTGGTGAAATCTGCGGTACTCTTGATGGCACTTTCATTTGGTATCTCCCCATTTCGGTAATGAGTTGCCGCATACATAACATCATCTTTTGAAACATACCATGTAATACTAAAATCCATTACCACTTTTTCAATACATTCATGTTTCATATTCTCTACTATATTGAGAATGGACTGCCCTTTATACTTAACCTCGTCCTGTTCAATCTCTGATACCAAAGTCGACATAATATCAGCAACTTTCGGATTTTCTTTTCTGAGGTCATCAATGTACTGCTTAACTTCCTCCAACTGCTTCTGTCTTTCCTCCGGAGTCATTTCCACATCTTCATCCGGGGTCACAATATTTTGAATTAAATTAATAATATACTCATAATCAATCTTTGTATTACTATAAGCCATCAATTCGTAATCCACATCAATTGGCTGTTCCTCCATCTCGCTCTGTGTGTCCTCGGCACCGGCTTTTAACTCTTCCTTTACATTCAGATAATGTCCTGCATAATCATCGTATTCGTCCTCGGAAATTCCATATTCCGTCAACATACTATCCTCATACTGGGTGAATGATTTCAACTGCGCAAATAATTTATCAAAATTCTGAAAAGCTTTAACAAACAAAACTTTCTCTTTTTCTGACATTGTCGGAATCTCCGCCGGTGTTTCCGCCGATACTCTAAGTGCTTTTAATGCCTTCCGGAATGCGGGCTCAATTTCTTCCCATTCAGCTAATAACGCAATTTCTGTACTTCCTGCCGAATACAATTTCACCGCATTATCCACACATTCTTTGAATAATTTTGGTGCTTGGAACGTCACTATCTGACCATACGTTTTATTCTTATCAAAGATACGATTTGTTCTTGAAAATGCCTGTATCAAGTCATGCGGTCCCATCGGCTGCCTGTCCACAAATAACGTTGACATACATGGAGCATCAAATCCCGTCAAAAGTCTGTCCACTACAATCACCAAATCCAACTGCTCACTTCTGCTTTGGAACTTCGGTTCTTTCCTTGCCAGACGCTTGTTCAGATTTGCGTTATAACTTTGTATCTGTGAAATATCAAGTTTCGTACCAAACATTTCATTGTAGTCCTTAATTGACTCTTTCATCTTTTCCTGATTCAAATGAGAGCCTTCTTCATTTTCCGTCACAGAGTAAGTAATTGCAAATTTCGGAAAATCCGGTAAAATCTGTTTCACTTTCTCATCAATTTGAAGATTGGTTTCTCCATTTTTGACTCTCTTTAAAAGTTCATAATACTTCTGCGCCAACTCAATCGAACTCGTAGTGAGAAGTCCCTCATATGTCTTTCCTTTTCCGTTTTGGAATCCTAATTTATGATACGATTTATTCAAAATCACATCCAAAACTCTCAGCATATGTGTTTCATTCTCATACATACTGCTATCTGTCTCATCATCCATATTTTTCGGTCCATTATGCTCTACCTGAAATCCTAATACCGCATTGTCATGAATTGCATTTTGAATCGTATATCGATGCAGACGCTCTCCATATAGTTCCTCTGTCGTACGTGGCAAATCTCCTAACTGCGGATATGGGTTTTCTGCAAATCTCGGTGTTCCTGTAAAGCCGTACCACAAAGAATTTGCAAAAAAACGTTCTAATTCGCGCTTTGTTCCCGGCGTTACTGCTCTATGACACTCATCTACAACAAATGCAATCTTTAAGCTCTTAATTTTGTTATACTCCGGCGTTCCCTCTGCTAATTTTTTTGTAATCAATCTCTGTAATTTCTGAATTGTCGTTACAATCATCTGACGGTCATCGGATTTTAGCTTTTTCTTTAAATCAAACACATTATCTGTTTCATCTACATCTACTAAATCATTGTTTGCATATGCCTGAAATGCCATCGATGTCTGCGTATCTAAATCTTTTCTATCAATTAAAAAGATTGCTTTATCAATCGATGGAATATCCATCAAAAGATTTCTGGTTGCCTTATAAGATGTCAATGTTTTACCAGAACCTGTTGTATGCCACACAAAACCTGATTTTCCCGTCTTTGATGCCTCACGAATCGCTTCAATGGCATGAATCTGATAAGGTCGAAGCAAAATCAGACGCTTCGCCTCCTCATCTAATACCGTATATCTCGCTATCATTTCATGAGCCTCTGGAATGCGAAGTACACTTTTAGCAAAATCCAAATAATCAGGAACCGGATTATTTTCATTATCTAACCAACCACTGATAAACTTCGGATTTAATTCCGTATCACTTGCCGCCGAAAAATACTTTGTATCAACACCATTACTAATTACAAACATCTGCACCGCTGAAAAAATGCCTGTAAACTTTCCCTCACCAATATACTTTTTAATCTGCCAGAAACCATCCATATAGGAATGTTGTTTATTTTTCAATTCAATATGTATCATAGGCAGACCATTAATCATAAGAGTGACGTCAAATCTTCTGTCCTGTGCCTTTGTCTGACTTTCCTCATCTGCTAATGCACGATACTGATTAATCACTTCATAAACACTGCTGCCACCAGCAATATGCTCATGGTTCATTACTACCAAATGAAGTCTCTCTGTATCACGCTGCACATGCACCATAACTTTTCCATTTTCACCAACCAGCCATTCTCCTGCCTTGTAGAAAGAAGAAAACTGTAATTGGTTTTTTACCTGTTCAAACTCTGTGTCCGATAAAGGCTCTCCATTTAAACGGTCTTTGTTGTTTTGCTCTAGAATATATCTAAAATTATTCCAAAGGTCCTCTTCTGTCTTCAAATCCGCTCTGTAAGTCCACTGCGAATCTCCATAAACTAACTGATCAATCAGTTTTTGTTCAATTACTGACTCTAATTCTGCCATAATATCCTCCTTGATTTGTATTGTTATGTTAATTTCTATATAAATAAGCACATTTTCAGTGCAAAATTCCTCATGATGATGAAGAGTGATGAGGTGATCGAGAGTAGAAAAATACTCTCCAATTTTCGCCTGTTCAACTATATTTTGAGGTAATAAAACCTCTTTTCTTTCCATTCCCGCCTTAGTAATGTGTACCATTGTAGAACCATTTTTGTCAGATAAAATAGCCTGTTTATCTCGCTCTAGCAACTGCAATGCAAAGTTCTTTTCCAGTGTCTTTGAAAGTTCTATTTTCCATATATGATAATGGTAAATAACCTTGTTTCCACGCCATATATGTGGTCCAAATGTAGCTGACCAAGTATATAATAAATCCCCATTTTCAGCATAGTATTTATCATCTAATTCCATATCTGAATAATACCAAGAATCATTAGTATAAAAATTCCCAACACGGAGAACTTTGTATTTCCCAAAGTTTAATAACTCATCTTGAGAATATGCCCTCCCATTTATAAATGTAGCCACTTCCCCTAACTTACGCTGTTCCCAATCGTTCACTTTCGTTTTTCGCAAAATGATACACTCACGATGATGAAGAGTGATGAGGTGATCAAGGGACTGAAAATAATCAGCAATCATCCTCTGTTCTGCAACATTTGGATAAGCAACTTCAAAATTTTCAACAATACCTCTTGAAATATTTAACTGCGAAGAGCCAGCTCCCAACTTCTTAAAATAATCTTGATATCTATTAATAATAGAAAACAAAAAATATGTATTAGTATCATCATTTATTCTTAAAAGAGCAACTCTTTGATTTAATACATACCTATTATTTTCAGGGATTATTGCAACTCTACCAAGTAAATCCCCATGACCCACATCACTTAAAACCATCACTAAATCGTTTCTTTGTAAAGTATCACTACCATCTTCAATAAACTTCCCTGATGGTTTTAAACCACCATCAATTGATATTGAATTCAAATTTACTAATTCATAGGTTCCCACATCTAATTGATTAGCCTCATGTGCTTTTCCATTTCTGTATGTTGCAATCTCCCCCAACTTACGCTGTTCCCAATCGTTTACTTTCGTTTTTCGCAAAATGATACACTCACGATGATGAAGAGTGATGAGGTGGTCAAGGTTGCGGAAATAGTTGCCAATCTTGCCCTGCTCTTCCATTGATTTAGGATAAACAATTTTTGTGTCCTGCATAGCAGATTTTGAAATTGATGTAACTTTAATGCCTTGCATCAAAGGTATCAACTGCTTATGATAAGCACTAGAATTTAGATAATATCCCAAATATCCTGAAGCAAATTTTTCTATCGGTCTATATGGAATAGTATGTAGTCCAGACAACACAACTTCATCATTCAATCCAGCTATTTCACTGCATTTTCCAACAGTTGAGTCTTCTGCTGTATCAGCAACAATTACATCTCCATTCTGCAAAAATGAAGCTTTATATTTGATCAGCACACTTTCATCTGAAATCATTGGAAGATTCTCTTCACTTACATCTAAGACTTCTCCAAACTTGATAAGCACATCACCATAATGAACATTCTTCGCAATCCCTGTTTCATTCGATAAGTCGGCTCTCGAAAGTGTGTTGTTCTGCAAACTAACCATTACCTCCCCCAACTTACGCTGTTCCCAATCGTTAGTAAATCCATCAAATCTGATTTCAGGAACTTTTTTGCCATTTTGAGGAAACATCTTTTGAAGCATATATTTTTTTAATCTCTTCATCTCATCACACTTATGCTGATGAAGAGTGATGAGGTGGTCAAGATAGCTGAAGTATGAAGATATTCGATCCCTTTCTTTTTGGGATGTTGGTACAGCTATCTGAATATCAGCCATTACATTATTCATCAATTTAGGATTTCCAACATACGAAACATATCTCTTAGCCACATTATTTAATGCTTCGGCAATCACCTTGTTTGTCTCTATTTTATCAGACAGCAAAACACCACAAACATTGGTACAATAGAACTTTCCCGCTCTGAAATTGACCGTTCCTGCATTAGCACCGTCTGTCGTCCAAGTAATTGCATCTTCATACAAATAGTCACTATAGTACCCCATCAAACCATTGTCTTTTGTCTGTGACGAATACACCGGATAAGGTATTTCATCAGTCATTTCTTGCGATGTATCAGTTGCCGGAAGTACATAGCCTCTCGCCACTTTAAACATTTCAGAAACTTTACGCTGTTCCCAATCTTCATTGTAACCTTTAAATCTAATTTTCGGTTTTCCCATCATCTCACCTCTCCATCTTTCCAATCAACTCATTGAGTGATGACATAATATCCGCATCAACTGACGTCAAATCTTTCAAAAGTGACACAAACTCACCTTGAACCTTCTCTATCTCTTGGTCTATGTCCGCCATGCTTTTTAAAACATCATTCAAATCAATTGGCTCTTCTTCTTCAAATGTATCCACATAGCGAGGAATATTCAAGTTAAAATCATTCTTTTCAATATCCTCAAAACTAGCCAGATAGGATTCTTTTTCAACCGTTTTTCTGTCATTGTACAAATTGAGTACTGCATCAATATGTTCGTCTGTCATTGCATTTTGCTTCTTGCCCTTATCAAATTTCTTTGAGGCATCAATAAACAAAACATCCCGACCTTCTCTGTGTTTTTTCAGCACAATAATGCAGGTTGGAATTGACGTATTGTAAAAAAGATTTGCCGGCAATCCGATAACCGCATATATATTTCCGGAGCGAAGCAGTTTTTCACGAATTTTTCCTTCTGCTGCTCCACGGAAAAGTACACCATGTGGCAATACAATTGCCATAGTACCATTGCTCTTCAAATGATAAAGTCCATGTAGCAAAAATGCATAATCTGCTTTTGATTTTGGTGCCAGTACACCATAGTCACTAAATCTCTCATCCTGCAAGAATCCTGCTGCCGCACTCCATTTTGCAGAATATGGTGGATTCATTAACACCATATGGAAGTCGGTTTCTTCTCCGGTTGGCCAATCTCCATCTAAAGTATCACCATTTCGAAGTGTCTGATTTTCAGGTACAATACCATGCAAAAACATATTCATACGTGCTAAATTGTAGGTTGATGTGTTCAACTCCTGACCATAATACTTAATATAATTCGGCTCCGATGCGTATTTTTTCGCATTTAACAAGAGGGAACCTGAACCCATACACGGGTCATACACAGACAAGCCTCTTCTATTTTCCTGTCCTGCAATCGCAATCTTTGTTAATATTTTAGATACTGCCTGCGGCGTATAAAATTCCCCCGCTTTTTTTCCTGTTTCCGACGCAAACTGACCAATCAAATATTCATAGGCATTTCCAAGGATTTCTGCATCTGAATTAAGCAAATCAGCCTTGTCAATCTCTTTAATTAAATTTGAAATAGTATCACTCTGCTTTTGGTCTCCCGTTCCCAAACGGTTGGAATACAAATCAATATCTGAAAACAAATCCGCAAACAATGGATCACTCTGCTCGATATTGTTAAACCCTTTCTGCAATTTTTCACGGTTAAAACAATTATTTCTTGCTTCCGTGGCAAAACAGGTATAAGTAAGTTCCGGCTCAATTATGTAATGACATTCTCCACGCAGTTCATCCTTTAATTCGGCAGCACTGTCATCCTCCAAAGCCTCTTTATAAGCATCCAATGCAACCTGCATATTCTCAGGTTTTTCGTCATAAATCAAATCGTAAACTTTAATCAAAAAAGAATCCGATAAATACTTATAAAACACAATTCCTAACAAATAATCTTTGTATTCATTTGCATCCATTTTTGAGCGAAGAATATCTGCTCCACTCCATAACACACTAATTAAATCTTTGCTGTTTTCTACTTCTGCCATTTTTTCTCTCCTTTTGTTTTTTTACGCTTTTTCATTATTTAGTACACCAGTTTATCAAACCTCCTTTTATCTCATGTTTCTGCAATCATTTTAGAGGTATTATACCATATAGGGTTGATATTAACAATTTGAGGGCCTATTTTTTCTTTTTTCCCTTTTTCCCTTTCGCCTTACAACTGTTACTAACTTTTTTTATTGCATTGCAGTACGAAAACACAGTACTAGTTTGCCATACATACATTGCCATAACAACCAAAGTTAACAGTATACTAATAATAAATAAGATTTCCATAATAGTATCATCTAGAAATTTCCTATATTTTGACAAAACAATGCAACACTCAACTATATAAAATACTATTCCACCCACCCAACTAATTGCAGAACATATTTTACCGAATTTAATACCCATTTTTTCTGCAAATACTGGTAATTGCAGTAATATATATACCATTACTGAGTTTGTAACACAATACACTATATCACTCCCACTTATTTTTTCAGCTTTATTCCACCATAAACCATAAATAGCAAATACCACTGGAATAAAAAGTAGTCCTATTATTGCTACATTATAATAACTGGTTGTTGCCTCTTTTTTTATCACTTCAGTTTGATATTCGATTAAACAATGCATATACTGCAGCAATTTATCTTTATGTTTCTCAAAATACTTTTTTTGTTCGGTCTTATTTTTTTGTTCAGTCTTATTTTTTTGTCTTTCACATTCTTTTTCCAACATTTCTATCTCTCGCCATATATGTGCATCTCTTAACAAATCCTTATTATCACCATTTGAAGAAAATTTACCATATGCATTCAAACACAATTTTAAATCGTTTAATATACGTTTAGTATTTTTATTGTACTTTTTTACAGATTCAAGTTCCCTTGAAATTCTACGGAGTTCATTTCTTCTCTCTTTCGCCTCTTCTATAAGATGATTTTTCTTCCTATCATGGTCGTTGGAAAGTTTCGTGATAACGGCAGCCACAACAGCAGAAGATAATACACTTGCTAGTATTCCACTCATTATGAATTCCCCTCTTTCTACTACAATATATTTATGGTTAATACCCCTTACAGCCAGTAAGGAAT
>ERZ773216.954-NODE-954-length-38265-cov-5.461842_pt1 | contig 38265 bp, 29 predicted proteins | sample MGYA00511259_ERZ773216 | MGnify/ENA primary metagenome ERZ773216 (study PRJEB29015, sample SAMEA2737764) | human gut metagenome | biome: human gut; feature: human-associated habitat; material: faeces | place: China | collected 2012 ... | reverse complement strand
TTGCGACTGTAGTGATATAATCAGGTTTTGTCTGCCTGCAAAGAAGGTTCGGGCGGGGCAGAAACGGTGACATCAAACCAGAACACGGTTTCCGTGTCATCGGACGATACCCCGTACTTCATGCCGTGGGCGTCGAGAATCGTGCTGACGATCGAGAGACCGATGCCGGTTCCCATGCGGCGGCCGCTCTGGTGCTGGCTTCGCTGGTAGCGCTCCCAGATGATCTCCTGGTCCTCTTTGGAGATCGGGGTTCCGGGGTTTTTGACGGAGAGACGGACCGTTTTTCCGGTCTGTTTCAGGGCGACGGTGATGAGTTCGCCCTCCGGGGTGTGGTTGATCGCGTTGTAGAGGAGATTCCGGAGAACCTGACTCAGCTTTAGCGGATCTGCCGTGATGAATACAGACTCAGGATCTGACTCAAAATGGATCCGGATCCCGTAGGTTTCGGCGGCTGCGGCGCAGTGCGAAGTCTCGGATTCCGCGAGTCCCGCAAGGTCAAAGAATTCCGGATGGAGCCGGATATAGCCGGACTGGAGCTGGGAGTAGTCGAGAATGTCGTTGACCATCTCGCTCATCCGGTTCGATTCCTCGATGATGAGGTCGAGATCTTCATTTCTGGCGTCCTCGTCTTTCCAGTGGATGTCGCGGACGAGCTCCGCATATCCGGAGATCACGGAGAGCGGGGAGCGGAGTTCATGGGAAACATTCGCGATGACTTCTTTCCTGAGGACATCGACTCTCGCGAGTGCCTGGCCGAGAAGTCCGACCGATTCCGCGAGTTCGCCGAGCTCATCATGACGTTTTACATCGGCGCGGGCGGAAAAGTCGTTCGCGGCGAGCTGATCGACCGTGTGCTTGATCGCGAAGATCGGCTTTGTGAAATACCGGGAGCAGACGGCCGCGAGGACGGCTGCGGCGATCGTTAAGAGGATGGTCAGGAGAATGAGCTGGTAGCGGTTGTAGTTAAAAACGGTGTCAGTCCGGATCATGTTTTCGATCAGGAGATAGGCGTCCTCCCCTGCGTAGGTAATCGGAACGCCGATGTGGATAGAAATCGTTCCGTGGTCGCCGTTTAAGACTTTCTGGTAGGAAAGACGTTTTCTGACGTTGGCAAATTCGTCCGTATCCCGGATAAACTCCCAGACATGGTACTCCGGCTCCTGTTCCACGTCAAAGAGAAGATGGCCGTAGCTGAAAATTTCATTGAGTTCCCCCGCATCGTCGGCGAGAAAGATCGTTCCGTCGATCAGGCGGCTGAGGAACGGAAGGAGCTTGTCATCCTCCGCGAGATCGCGGTCAGTCAGATCGTTCATGATCGGCTGCATCTGTTTCAGGGAGGTCGAGAGCGCCGCCTCCGCGTAGGTGTGCTCAAACAGGAAGACCTGGACGAGCCACATAAAGACGGCGGTGAGCGCAACGAGCCCCATCATCATGCCCCAGAGCTGGAAGACTAGACCGGGGGCTTTTTTTGTGTGTGCTCTGTGAAATGACGATTTTGTTTGATTATTCTGATTTGATATATTTTTCATGTTTATTAAATAAATTGATAATATAATCCGGCAGCTGCTTTTCTATGCCTCTGATATTGAGTTTCGTGTATTGTGCGGTGCGTGTCATTCCGTCTGCGCATTTTTCCGTTAAAACGGGATCCATAATGCACAGCGGATTCAAAAAATCGTGATCCGCTACAGATTTTCAATCTTCACGTCCGGATCAAACTTATACCCGACTCCCCACACGGTCTGGATCATGGCGCGGTACGGACCAAGGCGGTCGCGGACGGATTTTACATGGGTATCGACGGTGCGGCCGTCCCCGAAGTAGCTGTAGCCCCAGACATCCTGGAGGAGCTTGTCGCGCCGCAGGACGGTACCGGGATTTTTTGCAAGCTCTAAGAGCAGATCAAATTCCTTTGGCGCCAGGACGAGCTCTTTCCCGGCGACGGAGGCGATGCGGGAATCCGGCCGGATCTCGAGTTCTCCGTATGTAAAGGAATTGCGGACGGGAGTCTTCCGGTTACGTTTTAAGACGGCGCCGACCCGCGCCATCAATTCCTTCGGGCTGAACGGTTTTGAGACGTAGTCGTCCACGCCGAGGCCGAAGCCGGTCAGCTTGTCATATTCCTCGCTCCGGGCGGTCAGCATGATGACCGGGATCTCGCTCGTTTTCCGGATCCGCTCCAGCGTCTCAAAGCCGTCGAGTCCCGGCATCATGACATCAAGGATGACGAGGTCAAAATCTGAGTCCTGTAATTTTTCCAATGCGGAAAGTCCGTCCGCGGCTTCCTCACACTCATAATGTTCCACTTCTCCGTAGGTTCTTACGAGTTTTCTCAGACGGATATCATCGTCCACAATTAAAAGTTTTGCCATGCCGGTAAACCTTCTTTCTTAATATTAAAAATCTGAAAATGCTCTTAAATAAGATATATCATAAAATTCCGATCCGGAAAAGCTTCCTCACAAAGTCCTCACAAATTCCTGAAATTTTTCTCACAAAGTGTTCACAATTGACTTTTATAGTAAAACGCGATAATGAAACAAATTCCTGCTTATGGAATGGAACGTTAAGGAAAATTCTGTGGTGCAGGAGTTGACAGGAATGTTATAGGAACTGCAGGAAAGTGAGAGATAGAAGGGAGTATCAGATCATCATGAAGAAAAAGAACATCATCCTGTGCGCGGCGGCTGGTGTCGTTGTCGTTGCGGCAGCGGCCGGCGTGACGGCCATGAAAGGTTCATCCGGCGGTGATAAACAGGGAATGGGCGGCGGTCCGGGAGGCGGACCGGGCGGAATGGGCGAGATGGAACAGCAGACCCAGACGACCGTGGTCCGCGCTGAGGAGCCGGAGACGGGAAACATCTACCTGACAACGGAGCTCACCGGAACCGTGGAGCCGGATGATGTGGTCCATGTCTATGCGAAGGCATCCGGGGACATCACGGCGGTCAATGTCAAGGCGGGCGATACCGTGACGAAAGGTCAGGTGCTCTTTACGATCGACACGGAGCAGGTCGATACGGCGAAGAACTCCGTGGATTCCGCGGCGGTCAATCTCCAGAAAGCGCAGAGCGACCTCGCGAGAATGCAGATCCTTTATGATGGCGGCGACCTCTCGGATCAGGAATATGAGCAGTATACAAATGCGGTGAAGACCGCGCAGCTCCAGTATAATTCCGCAAAGACATCGTATGATCAGCAGGTCGGTTACAGCAGTGTGACGGCTCCGATCTCCGGAAAGGTGGAGAGCTGCAGCGCGGAGGTCTATGACCGGGCGAACATGAACGGGGAACTCTGTGTGATCTCCGGGGAAGGAGAGAAGAAGGTGACATTTTATGTCACCCAGAGAATGCTGGAAAACCTCGCAGTCGGCGATACGCTGACGGTCGAGAAGAGCGGAAAGACCTACGATGCCGTGATCAACGAGATCAACACGATGGTCGATGATGCGACGGGACTTTTTAAGATCGAGGCGCAGCTCGCTGATGCAGATGATGCGGCGACTGGAAGTACCGTAAAGCTCACGGTCACGACCGGAAAAGCCGAGAATGTCATGACGATCCCGATGGATGCGGTGTATTACAGCGGCGGAAAGGCGTATGTATACCTCTATGAGGACGGAAAGGCGAAGAAAGCTTCGATCGAGGTCGGGATCAACGATGACGATTATGTGGAAGTCACAGACGGACTTTCCGCAGACGATCTCGTCGTGAGCACCTGGAGCAACAACCTGTATGAAGGAGCGGATATCCAGCTTGCGGGAAGCAGCGAGAGCGCGGGCGGCCAGAATGCCCCGACCGGAAATGATAACAGCGCAGCCGGCAGCAGTGCCGCGCAGGAGGGCTGATCATGGGACTTACGAGATATGTATTAAAACGTCCGGTCACGACGATCCTGGCACTCCTCTGTATCCTGGTTTTCGGTATCTCCTCGGTGTTCAGCGCGACGCTGGAGCAGATGCCAGACACGGATCAGCCGATGCTCATCGTCCGTGCTTCCTACCAGGGCGCGACGCCGGAGGACATGGATGAGCTTGTGACAAAGCCCATCGAGGACCAGGTCAGCCGTCTGGAGGGCGTAAAGAGCATGTCCTCGACCTCGAACGAGGGAAATGCGATGATCATGCTGGAGTATGATTACGACGCGGACATGGATGACGCCTACAACGAACTGACAAGATCCTTAAACAGCATGCGGGGACTCCCGGATGACTGCACGACGAGCGTCATGGAGATGAACATGAACGGCGGAAACGACATCATGCTCTCCATCTCCCACGACACGCAGGAAGATCTCTACGATTACGTCGACCAGAACATCACGCCGGTGTTCGAGCAGCTCTCCACGGTGGCTCAGGTGGAATCCATGGGCGGTTCCTCCGAGTATGTGAAGGTGGAGCTCGATCCGGTAAAGATGAAGCAGTACAAGGTGACGGTAAACCAGATCACGAGTGCCATGGCGGCAGCGGACCTCTCTTACCCGTCCGGTGACGCGCAGTACGGTGATCTTTCCCTCTCCGTAACGACCTCCGCAAAGGCAGACACGCTCGATGACCTGAAGAAGGTGCCGATCACGACCCAGAGCGGAAAGATCGTCTATCTGGAAGATATCGCGGATGTGTACACGACGGAAGAACAGATGGGCGGCGTGTCCCGCTACAACGGACAGGAGACGATCTCCCTCTCCGTATCCAAGAAGCAGGACAGCTCCGCAATGAAACTTTCTTCCGATGTAAAATCGGCGGTTGAATCCCTGGAAGCGGCAGATTCCGGGCTTCACATCGAGATCGCCCGCGACAGCGCCGACAGCATCAAGTCATCCCTCATGGACGTTACGCAGACGATGGTCCTTGCGGTCGTGATTTCGATGGTCATCATCTGGCTGTTCTTCGGTGATATCAAGGCATCCCTGATCGTCGGAAGCTCGATCCCGACCTCCATTCTGGTATCCCTGATCCTGATGACGCGAGTGGGATTTTCCTTAAACGTCATCACGATGAGCGCCCTGGTCCTCGGCGTCGGCATGATGGTCGATAACTCGATCGTTGTCCTCGAGAGCTGTTTCCGTGCGATGGACAAAATGGACGAAAAAGGCTTTGTGGAGTATGCGAAGGCAGCTCTGGAAGGTTCCGGACTCGTTGCCATGTCCGTCCTCGGATCGACTCTCACGACCTGCGTCGTATTTATCCCGCTGACGACTTTAAACGGCATGAGTGGACAGATGTTTACCCCGCTCGGCTGGACGATCGTATTCTGTATGAGTGCATCGCTGCTCTCCGCGGTCACGGTCGTTCCGCTGACGTACATGTTATATAAGCCGAAGGAGCGGGAAAAAGCGCCGCTTTCCGGTCTGATGAAACTGTTGCAGGCACTTTACAGACATGTGCTTCCGACAGTATTAAAGCACAAGGTGATCGTCATGTTAGGCTCTGTCGGACTTGTCGTCCTGACCTTGTTCCTCGCGAGCGGAATGCAGAGCGAGCTCATGACGGCGGATGACAACGGAACGATCTCCGTGACGATCACGACAAGACCGGGACTTCTCGATGAGAAGGCGGATGATATTTTAAATCAGGTGGAATCGATCGTGAGCAGTCATGAGGACGTGGATTCCTACATGCTCCGCTATAACGGCAGCAGCGGTACGGTCAGCGCTTACTTAAAAGACGACCGGAAGATGAGCACGGATGAGATCGTTTCCCAGTGGGAGGACGAAATGTCCGGTCTTGAGAACTGTACGATCGAAGTCGAGGCGTCCTCGTCCATGAGCTTCATGGGACGGAGCCGCGGATATGAGGTCATTTTAAACGGTTCCGATTACGATACGGTAAAAGACACGGCAGACAAGATCGTAAATGAGATGGTTGCCCGCGATGATGTGAAGAATGTCCACTCCGACGTGGAGAACACGGCCCCGGTCGTATCGATCAATGTCGATCAGGTCGCAGCGTCCGCGGAGGGACTGACGGCGGCTTCGATCGGACAGCAGGTAAAGACGATGCTCGATGGCACCGAGATCGCGACCCTGACGATCGACGGAAATGAGGTCAGCGTCAAAGCCGAGTATCCGGACGGCATGTACCGGACGGTCGAGCAGGTGAAGAACATGCTGATCACGACGGGAAGCGGCGGAAGTGTCGCACTCTCCGACGTGGCGGATGTCGTGTTCAAGGATAACCCGTCCTCGATCTCCAAGACGGATAAGTCTTACGAGGTTACGATCACGGCCGATTATACCGGTCAGAATGTCAAGAGCCTGATCGACAGTGAGGTCGTACAGCCGAATCTTCCGAACGGCGTGACAATCGGAACAAACTCCATGAACCGGATGATGGCGGAAGAGTTCTCCGCCCTGTATCAGGCGATCGCAGTCGCAGTATTCCTGGTATTTGTGGTCATGGCGGCGCAGTTCGAGTCACCGAAGTTCTCCTTCATGGTCATGACGACGATCCCGTTCAGCCTTGTCGGTTCCTTCGGACTCTTAAAACTCACCGGAACGACGATCAGTATGACTTCCATTCTGGGATTCCTGATCCTCATCGGTACTGTCGTAAACAACGGTATCCTCTATGTGGATACCGTCAACCAGTACAGATTGACGATGGATCTTAAGACAGCGCTTGTCGAAGCGGGTGCGACGCGTCTCCGCCCGATCTTAATGACGAGCTCGACGACGATCCTCTCCATGATCCCGATGGTGCTCTCCACGGGAAGCAGCGCATCGACGACAAAAGGTCTCGCGATCGTAAACATCGGCGGTCTGACGGCTGGTATTCTTGTCGCGCTGTTCATTCTTCCTGTTTACTATGCGATCATGAATGGTAAGAAGGAGAGGAAGGTGCTGGATATCTAAAAGTTCAGATGGGTTCTGATCAGGGAAAATTTGCTGACAGAGTCTTTTGAAATTGGGAAAAAGGATTGATCAAGGTTAAGGATTTCAATAAAATAGGATAATTTTCAAAAAAGGATTATAAAAAGGAGCTAACATGAAACGATGGAAGATCGCGGGACTGTTCGCCATGGCGCTCATGGTGAGCGCAGCGCCTTTTCAGGCGTTTGCGACGAGTCCGGAATTTGCGTATACAGCGGAGAAATGGGCGTCTCTTCGTGACAACAAACTCGAATATGGGGAGATCGCCGATCTGATCCATGAATATAATACGACGGTGCGTCAGAATGAGCTGGACTATCAGGAATACAAGGGAAAGGCGAGCACGGATATCGCAGAGGGATACTATGATTCCGCAAATGAGGTGTCTGAGCGGATCAGCTATCCGGACGATGACAGCGCCAACTATGCGAACCAGATCGCATCGGCGTTAAACAGCGAGATCTCCGTGACGAACCTGACGGAACAGGGCGACAGCAATGTGGACGACGGCGAGATCAAGCGACTCGGATATGAGCAGCAGGAGAAGAATCTCGTGCAGCAGGCACAGAAACTCATGATCTCCTATTACAGCGGAAAAGCGTCCCTGGACACTCTCGAGGACGCGGTGACACAGGCGGAGACAGCCTACACCCAGGCACAGACGAGAAAAGCCGCCGGGATGGCACTCCAGTCAGATCTAGACACGGCGGCGGAGGCGGTCACAAACGCGAAAGCATCCCTGCAGTCGGCAAAGAGCAGTCTCGAGCAGACAAAACAGCAGCTCATCATCATGATGGGCTGGAATTACAATGACTCTGTCGAGATCGGCAGTCTGCCGGATGTGGACACATCGGTCGTCTCAAAGATCAACGTGACGTCGGATATCCAGACGGCGATCGCAAACAACTACAGTGTGAAGATCACGGAGCGCCGTCTCGCAAACTCCCAGTCGGAGAACAACCGCGCGACCTACACGAACACGCTGGCAAACCAGAAGGAGACGGTCTCCACAAATGTGAAGAATGCCTACAACAGTCTGGTTCTCGCGAAGGACAGCTATGACCAGGCGAAAACGAGCTATGATCTTGCTGAGAAGGAGCGCGCGGCGGCAGAATTAAGACTTTCCGCCGGGACGATCACGAAGAAAACGTATGAAAAGCAGGAATCTGCCTGCCTGTCGGCAAAAACTTCCCTGGAGACGGCAAAACTGAGTTTTCTCACTGCGCAGGTCACATATGACTGGGCGGTGGCGGGACTGGCGTCGGTGTCATAAATCCCCGACAGCGGGTTCCCGCAGCTGCCGCCTGTCGTTTTGCTGGATCAAGGAGACGGAAAATACGATGGCAGCAGGAAAGAAGAGCGGGGATCGAGCGCGGAAATTCGGAGATCAGTGGATGTGAGGAGATGAAAAAAATGAAAGTTGATAAGAAATGGCTGGGTGGTCTGATGTTCGGAGCCGTGCTTTTCGCGGCGGCGGGAAACAGCAGCTATGCGGGATATGAGTCTGGAAATATGTGGGAGAGTCTTTCGGATGTGTTCTCACAATACGGGATCGTGTCCTACGCGGCAGAAACATCTTCCGTGGATCTTAGCCAGATAAAAAAAGTCGAGTACGGAAACCTTCGGGAACTCATCAAGGCAGGAAACTTTTCCTACCTGCAGAGTGAGGACAGCCAGAACCGCCGGAGCGAGCCGTATGAGAAGATGCATGAGACCTTGAAGGAAGAGTATGATTACCTGAAAAAGATGGCAGATTCCTACAAGGATGACGGCGACACCGAGATGCAGGCGCTCTATGAGAACAACGCGAAGAATATCAGGATTTCTATGGCACAGGTGCAGTCCACGATCAACCGGATGAACTCGGCGAGCCAGGAAAAGACCATGGAGGACATGGCGGACACGCTGACGGCGTCGGCGCAGAACCTGATGAACTCGTATAACCAGATGGCGGCGAATGTCGCGGCCATGGAGAAGAGCGTGGAAACGGCGCAGAGCTCCTACGACGCGGCGGTAAAAAAACGTTCGGCGGGACTCATCAAGGATACGGAGCTGGAGTCGGAAAAGAGCAGCCTGACGAGGCAGCAGAACTCCCTCGCGTCCCTGAAGGAGCAGCAGAGTGAGTTGAAGGAAAGTCTTCTGACGATGCTGGGACTTTTCGGGCGCACGGATATTGAGATCGGGACCGTTCCGGACCCGGATCTTTCTGCAATCCGCGCAGTCTCCGTGGAAAATGACCTCCAGACCGCGATCAGCAATGATCCGACCTGGGTCAGTGAGATGAAATCGAAGGTGACGGGGACGGATAACAGGGAGCTTCGGAAACAGCGGATCAGCGAGGCGGCGCAGAACGCGGAGATCAGTCTGAGATCCGCGTATGAGAATCTTCAGAACGCCTTATCCCAGTATGAGGCGGCCGAGAGCGCTTATTCAGCGGCAAAACAGGCCTGGGACACCGTGCAGAAAAAGCAGGCGGCAGGCATGCTCTCGAAAAATGCGTATCTCTCTGGCCAGGCATCATGGCTCTCCGGTGAGGCGGCGATGAACACTGCGAAGCTGAACCTTGTCTCCGCCTACACGTCGTATGTATGGCAGGTTGCCGGAGTTGAGACAGGTGCATCCGGCGGCACTGCGGCGGCAGCGGGATCTTCCGGCGGCGGGGCGCCTGCCGGAAGATAGAGGGGTTAGAGAAATCTCTTCATCTGCTCCCGCAATTTTTCTTCCATCCCGGTGAGCTCGTCCGCGAGTTCCATGGCGGCCTTTGAGGCGCCGGAATACTGATTTTTATAACCACAGATCGTTTTGATCCCCATATTACAGCCGTCAGTGACAATACTGGCGGCTTCTTTGTCTCCGCCTTTTGCCATCATCCTCATTTCTGTGGACATCCAGGACCAGGCGGATGCCATCTTGCCCGGTTCTTTTCCCTGTTCTTCCATGGCACTTAATGTCTTTTTGATCCTCAGATCGAGATCCTGATGCTTTTCATAGCTCGCAGTGATCTCATTCCATAATCCCTGATCGGAAACAAAATCCCGGATCTGTTCCAGACTCTCCGCCGCCATTGCGCATCCGGAATCGCATTCCCGGAGCAGATCGACTGTGTGTTCTTCCATTGTGATCATCCTTTCTATTAAGAAGGTTTTACAGGTCAGCTTCCGTGTGACGGATGATAAAAAATCCGTCATGGATCAGGCTGATCCGTATATATGAAAAGTATGGGAAAGACAGAAGAAAAATATACATTTTGTTATGGGCAGGAAGTGAAAGCGGATCGGGAATCTCTTTGAAAAATGCAGACGGAATTTCGGACATGCGGCTTTGTGCGGAGAAATTTACGGATCGGGCTCCGGTATGGACAGAAAAATTTAAGAAAATTAAAAATAAAGAGAAAAATGGATCAGTTGAATCAAGAACCCATTTATGTTATGATGGTAACGGTCGACAAAAAATGGCAGAAAATAGAAATACAGCGCGAAAAAGAAGTGCCGGTCCGGCGGAGCGCAGTTTCTGCCAGATATTGGAGGAAACATTTGGAAAAGACAGAAGCAGAGAAGATCCTGAGGGAAAAACTGGGATCCGCGGAGAAGATCCTTGTCGGGATCGGCTCTGAATGGAAGAAGAAAGAAGGCGCGGAGGAAGAGGAAATCCTCCATGCGGCTGAACAATTAAAGAAGTTTCTGGATGGAAAAGACTACTATATGATCACGTCCCTGGCAGACGAGGACGCAAAAAGACTCCCGTTTGATGCCGGACATATTGCGGTCCCGCACAGCGTATCCTTTACGGAAGAAAACTGGAAATCGTACACGCTGTGGCTTTCCTGCACCTTAAACAGGAATACGGTGCTTCTGGAGCTCGGGGAGAATTATAAAGATCCGTCCCTGATCCGCTGGCCGTTTGAGAAGACGGCGATGTTAAACAATAAGGCGTATCTGTTCCGTGTCCATAAGATCTTTTCACAGGTTCCGGAAGAACTGGCCGGAAAATCATGTCCGGTGGCGGAATCATCCGTGAAATTTGCGGAAGAGTTTTTCGACTGATGTATCAATACTACAAGGAGGAAATATGGCTGCGATCGCAAATGACTGGTTAGCCCCGATGAGCGGGGAATTCAAAAAGCCGTATTACAGAAAATTGTATGAGACCGTAAAGAACGAGTACGAGACAAAGGAAGTCTACCCGGCGCCGGATGACATCTTCAATGCGTTCGCGTTCACGCCTCTCGCCAAAGTAAAAGTCGTGATCCTGGGACAGGACCCGTACCATGAGCCGGGGCAGGCCCACGGGCTGAGCTTCTCCGTGAAGCCGTCGGTGGAGATCCCGCCGTCCCTCGTCAATATTTATAAGGAACTTCATGAGGACTGCGGCTGCTATATTCCGAACAATGGATATTTAAAGAAGTGGGCCGACCAGGGCGTTATGCTCTTAAACACAGTCCTGACTGTCCGTGCCCATGCGGCAAACTCCCACAAGAATATCGGATGGGAGGAATTCACGGATGCCGCGATCCGCGTCTTAAACGAGCAGGACCGCCCGATGGTATTTATCCTCTGGGGACGTCCGGCACAGATGAAGAAGCCGATGCTGACGAACCCGAAGCATCTGATCCTCGAGTCGCCGCACCCGAGCCCGCTGTCCGCCTACCGCGGATTTTTCGGCAGCCGCCCGTTCAGCAAGACAAATAAGTTCTTAAAAGAACACGGCCTGGAGCCGATCGACTGGCAGATCGAAAACGCCAACTAGCAATCTAGCGTGCGTCAGCGGGTTCGGAAAAATGCGCCGCAAGCTTGCTTGCAGAAGCATTTTTTTGAACCTGTTGATATAGGGCGGATGCCCGAAGCTTCTTGTTTTCATGACAATAAAAACAAGAAGACCGCACGCAGATTCCGCGCAAGCCAATATCATAGAAAGCATAGGAGTGAATATGAGTAATTTTATTGAATTTCTGAAGATCATCGTATTCGGTGTCGTAGAAGGTTTCACCGAATGGCTTCCGATCAGCAGTACCGGACACCTGATCCTGGTGGAAAATATCGTCCACCTCAACGTCTCTGAGGACTTTATGAACGTGTTCCGCGTTGTGATCCAGTTAGGTGCGATCCTGGCCGTCCTGGTCCTGTATTTCAGACGGCTGAACCCGTTTGATCCGGGAAAGAAACCGGCACAGAAACGTGCAACCTGGCACTTATGGTTCAAGATCGTGATCTCGTGTCTCCCGGCGGCTGTCATCGGAATCCTGTTTGATGATGTTCTGGATAAGTACCTCTACAATCCGTATGTCGTAGCGGCAATGCTGATCATCTACGGTGTGATCTTCATCGTATTTGAGAACCACAATCAGTATGCGGAGGCGCGGGTAAAGAAGGTCTCCCAGATCAGCTACCAGACCGCCTTCTATATCGGTTTATTCCAGCTTCTCGCCCTGGTCCCGGGTACATCGAGATCCGGCGCGACGATCCTCGGCGCGATGATGCTCGGCTGCTCCAGAACAGCAGCATCCGAGTTCACCTTCTTCCTTGGAATTCCGGTCATGTTCGGCGCCAGCCTCTTAAAGATCGTTCACTACGGACTCGCATTCTCCGCGATGGAACTCTTCTTCATGGTGGCAGCGATGGTGATCGCGTTCATCGTTTCCATGTATTCGATCCAGTTTTTACTTGGATATGTCAAGAAACATGACTTCAAGTTCTTCGGATATTACCGTATCGTCCTTGGCGTGATCGTCCTGATCTATTTCGGACTGACTGCGATCCTTGCAAAATAGATCCTGTATTGTTAAAAAAAACATTCATATGAAATCCCGGGCTGTATGAGGAATGGCTGATCTCCTTATATAGCCCGGGATTTCCTGTTCCATAGGAAATTCCTATAGAACGTCCGGTTAAACGAAAAGACACTGTGTACAGAAATGTGATTCCATTTCACAGAACTATCCATGATTCATCACACTTTCATCACAATTCACTGGTACACTATGTCATGTAGTTGAGGGGAAGGAAAAAAGAGACCCCTTAAATACGAAAGACAAGATCTGAAAGCATCTGGCAGACAGGTTTTCCGAAGAAAGGCTGATCCGGATGCAGAAGAAATGATCAGAAATATCATTCGTTACAGAAAGGAGATACCTGTTATGTATGATGAAAATAAATGGAACGAAATGAACAATGAAAATGAAAAGAAGGACGGCGGGGAGCCGGTAAATGCGCAGAACGCGCAGAACGCTCAGCAGCCGCAGAACCGCCCGCAGGATGCACAGCAGTCCCAGGGACAGAGCGAACACACCGGAAGACAGATCTACGGAAGACTCGGCGGTGCTCAGAACGGTCAGGCATATAACGGAAATGCCCAGAATCAGAACCAGAACGGTTCCTACTACGGCGGACAGCAGCATCAGCAGTATTACGGAAACCAGAACCAGTACACAAACCCGTATCAGCAGTATGATTACTACCAGGGACATGGACAGAATCCGAATCAGAACGGAAACAGCCACCATGCTCCGAAGAAGAACCAGCATATGAAGACAGCGGCTCTCGTCACAGCGGCGGCACTTCTCTTCGGTGTTGTCTCCGGAGGTACGATGTACGGAGTCAACCGTGCGGCGAACACCCTGTTCCCGTACCAGAGTTCCCAGGCGAGCGCTTCCAGCGAGACGATCGGTCAGACTTCCCAGGTCCCGGCGGCGAACACCTCCACATCATCCAGCAACGGTGTTGTTATTGAGGATGTATCCGCGATCGTGGATGCGACACTTCCGTCCGTTGTATCGATCACGAATACCCAGCTCTACCAGAGCAACAGCTGGTTCGGACCGTCCCAGACTTACGAAGTTCCGAGCAGCGGTTCCGGCATCATCGTCGGACAGAATGACTCAGAGCTTCTGATCGTCACAAACAACCACGTTGTCAGCGACACCGAAGGTCTTACGGTCACATTCGCAGATGAGAGTACCGCAGATGCAGCGATCAAGGGAACCGATTCTGAGGCAGACCTCGCAGTGATCGCTGTTCCGCTCGACAGCATCTCCGCTGACACAAAGAGCAAGATCAAAGCGGCAACACTCGGTGATTCCGACTCCTTAAAGATGGGCCAGGGCGTGATCGCGATCGGCAATGCACTTGGACTTGGCCAGAGCGTCACAGTCGGACATGTCAGTGCATTAAACAGAGAGATCAACGTTGACGATACCACAAAGACCGTGATCCAGACAGATGCAGCCATCAACCCGGGCAACAGCGGCGGAGCTCTTTTAAACTCCCAAGGTGAGGTCATCGGTATCAATGAAGCAAAGTATGCAGATACAAGTGTTGAGGGCGTCGGCTATGCGATCCCGATCTCCAAAGCAAAAGCGATCATCGATGATCTGATGACAAGAACCACAAAGATCGCCGTTTCCGAATCAGAACAGGGCTATCTCGGGGTCCAGTTACAGAACATCGACGAGTCCATGGCAAAGATGTATGGAATGCCGCAGGGCGTCTATGTTTACAAGATCATGGAAGACTCCGCAGCAGCAGGATCTGACCTTCATGAGAAAGACATCATTACAAAGTTAGACGGTGAGAAGATCTCCAACTATGCAGACCTTGCAAAGCTTTTAACTTACTATAAATCCGGTGACACTATAACTCTTACCGTACAGTCTCTTGTCAACGGCAGCTACCAGGAGAGAGAAGTCCAGGTAACCTTAAAGAACCGTCCGGCAGAAGCTGACAATGGAAACAGCCAGGATCAGAGCCAGAGCCAGGATCAGAAACCGGCACAGAGCCAGTCAAAGATCGGCAAATAAAACAGAAACAGAATAGGATCTGCAGCCCGCAGGTTAAGGCGGGAGGCAGAAAGAAAAGATAAAAAGCAGGAGCGCCATCCGGATCCATCCGGACAGGCGCTCCTGCTTTTTGCTATCCGGTCTGGGAACCGGCAGCGGGGAAGGTTTGGTATAGAGGTTTTTCCCTGCGCGGTGAAAACACAGGAGCCGCGGCAGGAATCTATCAGAAATTCCTGAAGATGGAATTTACAGGAAATTCATGAATGTCGTCAGTACCATGGAGTTGAAGAAGTCTACAAACAGACTTCCGACAAGCGGTACGATGAAGAATGCTCTCGGAGCTGCGCCGTAGCGCTCAACGAGTGCTCTCATGTTTGCCATCGCGTTCGGGGTAGCGCCCATGCCGAAGCCGCAGAAAGCGGTGGTCATAGCAGCTGCCTCGTAGTCACGTCCCATCACGTTGAATACAACGAAGTTTGCGTACAGGAACATGACAACGGTCTGGACAAGAAGAATGACGATCATCGGAAGAGCGAGCGCTGCTAACTGCCAGAGCTTTAAGCTCATCATTGCCATGGAAAGGAACAGGTTTAAGGAAAGTCCGCCCAGGGCGTCGATCTCGACCATCGGGAGGTCTTTGTTCTGGACATCCCAGATATTGCGGATCGCTGCTGCTGCGAGCATAGCGCCGATGTAAGTCGGGAATGTCAGGTGGCATACATCTTTGAAGAAGGTGAAAATAAGAGTACCGAGACCGATGGCAACCGCTAAAAACATTGCGGATGTTGTGAATTTCTGACCATCAACGGCCGGCATAACCTCAGCTGTCTCGTTGCCTTCCTCAGCTGCTGTGGATTTCAAGTGGAGTTTTTCAACACGGGCGCGGGCGATCGGGCCGCCCATCATGCTTCCGGATACAAGTCCGTATGTAGCTGCCGCGAGAGCAACAGTGGTAGCGCCGATAACGGCATAATCCGTCTCAAGAAGCGGTCCGAAGGAACCGGATGTTCCGTGTCCTCCTACTAACGGCATGGAACCCATACATAAACCGAGCAGCGGGTTTAAACCAAAGGCTGCTGCGAGTCCGCTGCCGACTGCGTCCTGGATGATACAGATCGCGACCGCGAGACCGAGGAACATGAATACCTGGATGCCGCCTTTCTTTAAGAGACGGAAGCAGGCTGTGAATCCGACGCTGCAGAAGAAGATCGTCATGAAGACACTCTGTAATGTCGTGTCAAAGGAAAGTTCCAGGATCCCGGCTGCATATAATGCCAGGTGAGCCAGCGCAAATACGATACCGCCGGCAACCGGTGCCGGGATGCAGTACTTGCTTAAGAATGGAAGTTTGTTGACCATGAGTCGTCCGAGACAATAGACGAGTGCGCCGAGAGCGCAGGCCTGATACATGTCGAGCTGTAAAGTAATCATAAGATACCCCCTCTTATTTTTTGGTAATTGTTCAATTATGCAAAAATCTGTGCAGGGAGACGAACGGAAAATTTGCATCCATAAACATCTCTGTGTACAAGTTGCACAAAAACTTGAACTTATCACCAACTTTTTGCTACGATTTCATCATAAAACCTCACTACAAAAAAACTCAAAAAAATACAGAGGGAAAGGTTCAGATAGCGCTAAGCAAAAAAGCACATCTGTCTGAAATTTTGCGGCAGGCTTTTTGTTGCGAGTCCTGCGGATTTGCATTATAATAGTGGATAATTCGTAATCATTCAGTAGGTCTGCGCACTTGCTGCGCTGACCGTAATAAAACACAGGCTTGAAGGCAAAAATCCCATCGGCGAAGCCGATTTAAAATGGATTTTTGCTCGTAACTGTGAGGGCACTGAACAGTTACGGTAATTCTGAAAAATTCAGAAAGAAAAAAGATTCCGTGGCTTTTGAGCGCATTTTGCAGAAAAAAGAGCGTATGTGGTGGCTGCGAAAATACGGGATATTTGCAACGATAGAAAGATCAGGAGAAATACTTTGGAAGACAACAGAAATAACGGATATGAAAAAGTCTGCTGCATGTGCAGACGGACGGAGAACCAGGCGGGAAAGATGATCACACTGCCGGGCGGACTGAACGTGTGCAGGGACTGCATGCAGAGATCGTTTGACATGATGATGGGAAGCGGTATGGACTGGACAAAGATGTCTGGGTTTACGCCGGAGATGCTGAAAAATATGTATCTGGATCCGGAAAAAGCCAAAGATGTGATCGGACATACCGGTGACGGCGAAAAAGAGGAAGAGCAGACTGCTGCAAATACAGCTGATCCTGCAGACAATGCGGATGAGGACAAAACCCAGACTGTGGAGGACGCGGATGAGTCTGATGACAATGAAGATTTCGAAGAAGACGGCGAAGAGATGGAAGGAATCCCGCTCGGAAATATCTTCGGGATCCCGGTCGGTCAGATCGACCTCGGAGCCCTGATGGGACAGGGACATAAACGCTCAAAGAAAAAGAAGAAAAAAGTGAAGAAAGAGCTGTTCAAGCTCAGCGAGATCCCGGCTCCCCACGCGATCAAGGCGCAGCTCGACGAGTATGTGATCGGACAGGAACAGGCGAAAAAGGTGATTTCCGTCGCGGTTTATAACCATTATAAACGTGTATTCTCAAAGACATCCCCTGATGCGGAAAAGTACGGAACAGATATTGAGATCGAAAAATCGAATATCCTGATGATCGGACCGACCGGAAGTGGTAAGACGTATCTTGTAAAGACACTTGCGAAACTTCTCGATGTGCCGCTCGCGATCGCGGACGCGACTTCGCTGACGGAAGCCGGATATATCGGTGATGATATCGAGAGTGTTCTCACAAAGCTTCTCGCGGCGGCGGGCGGCGATGTCCAGAAGGCGGAGATGGGGATCGTATTCATCGATGAGATCGATAAGATCGCGAAGAAGAAGTCCACGAATACCCGCGATGTCAGCGGTGAGTCTGTTCAGCAGGAGCTCTTAAAGCTTCTTGAGGGAGCGGATGTGGAAGTCCCGGTCGGAACAGGGCAGAAGAATGCCATGACTCCGATGGAGATGGTCAACACGGACAATATCCTCTTTATCTGCGGAGGTGCGTTCCCGGATCTTGAAACGATCATCAAGGAGCGCCTGACGAACAAAACGTCCATCGGATTCGGCTCCGACCCGAAAGACAAGTACGATAAGGATCCGGACATTCTCTCAAAGGTCACAAACCAGGATCTCAGGGAGTTCGGAATGATCCCGGAGTTCCTCGGAAGACTTCCGGTGACAGTGACACTCCAGGGACTCACGAAGGACTTCCTGGTGCGGATCTTAAAGGAGCCGAAGAATGCGATCTTAAAGCAGTACCGGAAGCTTCTCGCGATGGATGAAGTCAACTTAAACTTTGATGATGACGCATTGGAATGGATCGCGGAACAGGCTTTAAAGAAAGACACCGGCGCGAGAGCGCTCCGGGCGATCATCGAGGAGTTCATGCTCGATATCATGTTCGAGATCCCGAAGGACTCGGAGATCGGTTCTGTGACGATCACCCGCGCGTATCTGGAAAAACACGGTGGCCCGCGGATCGAGATGCGGGAGTATTCTACGGCGGACAAGAAGGCGGCTGCTCTGCCGGGGCCGACGGAAGCCTGTTACAAAGCTGAATAAATATGAATCCTGCTGATAGTGTCTGCACGGCATCGGATGTTATAAATTAAAGGTTTCTGAGATGTAAAAAAGCTTCATACAGATTCAGCGTTCCATATCCGAACTCACGGTTCGGGTATGTGAGCGCTGGATTTCTTTGTGCCCCACGGACGAAGATGGACTTTAGCACCGGCGTGTTGAGATACGGATAATTTGCATTGAGGACGCCCCAGTTCAACAGGATCGCCGCGGCACCGGCGAGGTGGGCGGCGGAGACGGAGGTGCCGGACATTCTTGTGAGACGTCTTCCTGAGACGGACGCGCCTAAGATGTTGACACCCGGGGCAGCGAGGTCCGGCTTTATCCGGCCGGACAGGCTGTAGCCGCGGCTGGCGTGGATGTAGATGCTGTTTTTGGTGTGGTCGTAGGCGGTGACAGTGATGGGATACCGGGCATTTCCGGGATCCGTGATGATCGTATCGGGATCCGGGCGGAGAAAATAGGTCTCATCGGTGATAAAGCCCCGGACCGGCAGCCAGATATGAAAGGTCTCACGGATGTCCAGAGAGTTCCGTATCAGGATCCGCCAGATCCCGGACATGGGGTTTTCGAAGCGCATAAAGATAAACTGGCTCCCGGAGCTCACATCGGCGATCTGGGTGTAGACTGTGATCTGGGTCTGTTCCAGGAGAAAGAACACCGTGTTCTCGCCCCGGAGCGGAACGGAAATCTCCCGCGCAACTTCGCCGGTCGGTGAGATAAAGCCAACCGTGTAGACACCCATGTTCTCCGCCCAAAGTTCCATGGAAAAACCGGCTTCCCGTTCCCCCACCCGCAGCTCCGCGGTGACTTCATCCGTGCTTGCGTCCATGACAGCCCGGAAGTGATGTCTCGCCCCGGTCTCGTTCCCGGCAGCGGTGATGACGGCGGAACCGTTTGAAAGGCTGACCTGGTTTAAATACTGCCCGAGGCGGCTCATTCCCATGTGGCTTCCTATATTGGTGCCGAGAGGAATGCAGACGACGAGGGGCATGGAGTATTTTCTGGCGAGAAAATAGAGATAGGAGACGCCCATCATGATATCGTTTTCCTGGTAGGCATCTGCCCCGTCCTGGATCAGGTAGAAGTCACGGAGATACTGCTTGGCGGGTTTTAATTTCACCATGGCGATGGATGCCTGCGGTGCCGCCCCGGAAAATCCCGCCCGTTCATCCCGGTTCCCGGCGGCAATGGAAGCGAGAAATGTTCCATGTCCGTTTTCGTCCCGGGTGGGGACGATGGAGGCGGGATTGTCGGAGTTCAGGGCCAGGTTGATCTCCTCGGCAGTGTATTGCGTGCCGTAGAGAGCTGAGAAGGCAGAAAATGGTTTTGCAGTTTCATTCTCTATATTGTTAGAATTATCTGAATTATTTGTCTGGTCCCATATCCCAATAATTCTTGTACTTCCATCTACATTCCGAAACAGCGAATCTGTATAATTGATCCCCGTATCCACAAATCCCACAATAACTCCCGCGCCCTGATTGTTCAGCACCGGAAGCTCCCCCGCCGCCGTGATCCCGGCAGCATCCATACTTGTGACATCCAGAAGACTATATAGCTTCGGAACTGCCGAATATGTATAGGAAGTATAAGTAGAAGGTGTCACCGTGGAGAGCGGAACATAGACGACCGCCAGTGTAGAATTCACAAAATCAATGCAGTCTGTCCCCTGTGAACGAATAAACTCTTCAGGTGTAGTAAAATAAGGTGCGATAAAATCCGCAAAATCTTCCGACGCGACAGAATTTGTACATGACATGGCTGATACTCCGCAGAAAATGGTTCATACTATATATGTATATGAGGGACAAGGGCACATGTTCCAAAAAAATTACAGGATCAGAAAACGGGAAGAGGAACGAGAGGCGTAAATGAAATGGGTAAGAAAACGTGTGAAAATGGCGCCGCGGTCTGACCGTGAAATAAGAAATATATGGACGGACCCTTTAAAATGTTGTAATATAAGGATATCTGTGAAAGTATGCAATCATGTAAGATAGAAAAGAAAGGGGAATCGCAATGTTTGGATTTTTGACATTCGGAACGACGCTTGCGCTTACAGATCTGGCTGTGAAAAAAGAGATCGAAGCCAGACCCGATGAAGAATTCCCGAAAACCGTGAAAGAATCAGGTGGCCTGATCCGCCTCTACAAAAACCACAATCCGGGCTTTTCTTTCGGATTCATGAAGGAATACCCAAAACTTGTGGAGATGGTCCCGGTCTGCATGCTGTCGGCGGTAGCCGGTGCATGGGCGTATGTGATCGGAAAGAAGGGACGCGTGCTGGAGAAGACGGCGCTGACCCTGGTGCTGGCCGGCGGAGCGAGCAACCTTTATGACCGGCTCAAACGCGGATATGTGGTGGACTATTTCAGCATCCAGTGGAAGAAACTGAAAAAAGTGGTCTTCAACCTGGGTGATATCTTTATTTTTGCCGGATCTGCCCTGTTTGCGGCAGTCCAGCTCGTGGAGGAGATCCGCGAAATTCTTCCGAAAGAAAAAATCTTTGTTAAGGAAGAAGAGTAATTCAGGCAGCAGGACATAAAATCCAGCTCACCCATGCTGCAAAATACATCGGCGCAGAAAAGCCGGGACAATGAGGAGAACAGTCTATATGAAGAAACAATATGATTACCTGTTAGTGGGCAGCGGACTTTTCGCCGGAGTTTTCGCGTACTACGCAAAAAAAGCCGGAAAGACCTGCCTCGTTCTTGAGAAGAGAGAACATGCAGGCGGAAACATCTACTGCGAAAATATCGAGGGCATCAACGTACACCGCTACGGCGCCCATATCTTCCATACCAGTAACAGGGAAGTCTGGAACTTTGTGAACGGCCTCGTGGAATTCAACCGCTACACAAACAGCCCGGTTGCAAACTACAAGGGCGAGATGTACAACATGCCGTTCAACATGAACACTTTCAGCCGCATGTGGGGAATCTCCACTCCGGAGGAGGCAAAAAAGATCATCAGCGAGCAGAGAAAGGTCATCAAGGGCGAGCCGAAGAACCTGGAAGAGCAGGCCATCAGCCTTGTGGGAACCCACATCTACCAGAAGCTTGTCAAGGGCTACACGGAGAAACAGTGGGGCAGAGACTGCAAGGAGCTCCCGGCTTTCATCATCAAACGTCTTCCGGTGCGCTACACCTATGACAACAACTACTTTAACGATCTCTATCAGGGGATCCCGATCGGCGGCTATAATAAGATCACAGAAAAGCTCTTTGAGGGCTGTGAGATCCGCCTTGGAACCGACTATCTGGCGGATAAAGCGAAATATGATGCGCTTGCGGACAAGATTGTGTATACAGGAACCATCGACAGCTATTTCGACTACTGCTTCGGAAAACTCCAGTACCGCAGTCTGCGGTTCGAGACGGAAGTCTTAGACTGCGACAACTACCAGGGCAATGCGGTCATCAATTACACCGACCGCGAAACTCCCTACACGAGGATCATTGAACACAAGCATTTTGAGTTCGGAACACAGGAGAAGACGGTCATCACGAGAGAGTATCCGGCGGAGTGGACCGAGGGCATGGAGCCGTATTATCCGGTCAATGACGAGAAAAATCAGGAATTATATAAGAAGTACGCAGAACTCGCCGGAAAAGAGGAGAATGTGATCTTCGGAGGAAGACTCGCGGAATACCGTTACTATGATATGGATAAGGTCATCGAATCCGCATTTTCCTGCGTAAAGAAGGAATTCGGAAATGAGTAACAGTTCGAAAATGCCTCATGGATTTGCTCGCCTCATTATCGGTGACGGATCCGCGGTGTCGGAGCAGAAGAACATTATCTGGAATATGATCGGAAGCTTCCTCTACGCCTTTGCGTCCATGGTGCTCTCCATCGCGGTGGTCCAGCTTGCTGGCGAGGACGCGGGCGGGGTGTTTACCTTCGCCTTTACGACCTTCGGACAGCACATGTTCATGGCGGCGTACTTCGGGATCCGTCCGTTCCAGATCACGGATACCGGGGAGAAGTACACCTTCGGTGACTATCTCGGGCTGCGTCTCATCACCTGCGGCCTCGCGATCCTTGTGGGCTTTGGCTATGTGATGGTCAGCGACTATACCTTTGAGAAAGCGGTCATTGTCTTCCTGATGGTGGTCTACAAGGTCATCGATGCCCTGGCGGATACATACGAGGCGGAATTCCAGCGGGGGGGAAGACTGTACCTGACGGGAAAATCTAATGCGTTCCGGACGATCCTCTCCGTGACATGTTTCCTCGGAAGCCTCGCACTGACTGGAGAACTTCTGACGGCCAGTATCTGGGCGGTGGGCGCGCAGATCGTGGGATTTTTCCTGTTTGACTTCCTCGTGATCCGGGAACTCCCGAATGTGACATGGAAGTCGGTGCGAGGAAAGAAATTCCAGCTCTTTCGGGATAATATCCTGTTGTTTTTCTCGGTGGTTCTGGACTTCTATATCTTTTCCGCATCGAAATATGCCATTGAGGCCAATATGGCGGACCGTGATCTCGCGGTCTACGGCGCGATCTTTATGCCGACCAGCGTGATCAATCTGGTTGCCGGTTTCGTGATCCGCCCGTACCTTACAAAGCTTGCGGTGGACTGGGAGACCGGACACTTAAAAGCATTCCGGAAGATCATCAGGAATCTTGCCCTGATCATTGCGGCGCTGACAGTCCTCGCAGTGGGCGGCGCATGGCTGCTCGGCATTCCGGTGATCAGCCTGCTGTACCCGAACCTGCGGGAGGGGCTTTCCACCTGCCGTGCGGCACTGGTACTCATCATCCTCGGAGGAGCACTGAATGCGTTCATGAACCTGTTTTATTATTCGCTCATAATTATGCAGAAACAGAAGTTCATCATTCTTGGATATGCTTTCGTCAGTGTGCTGGCGGTCCTTTCCTCCGGCTGGTTTGTCCGGACGGGCGGGATTCAGGGCGGTTCCTTTGTATATATGCTTTTGATGGCGGCACTGATGGTATTTTTCGGAATCTTTTCGGCAGGCTTTATGAAACAGAAAGAGAGAGCACAAAAACATAATGAAGGTTGATGTGATCATCCCGGTCTACGGTCCGGGAAACAGATTGTTGGAATTATTTGACCGGCTGGGACACCAGACCGTACCGGTAGACCGGCTGATCGTCATGAATACGGAGAAGTCCCTGTGGGACAAGTGGACAGGGACTCTGGAACCGGGAAGACTACCGGAAAATCTTACCGTGTATCATGTGACAAAGGAAACGTTTGATCATGGTGCCACGAGAAATGCAGGGATCGAACATTCCGACGCGGATGTCTGTGTCTGCATGACTCACGACGCGCTTCCGGCGGACACGGGTCTCTTAAAAGCCCTGACGGACGCGCTTTTTGCAGAGAAGGATATCGCTGTGGCATATGCGAGACAGCTTCCCGCAAAGGACTGCAATATCATCGAGCGCCACACGAGAGAGTTCAACTATCCGGACAAAAGCCGGATAAAGAGGATCTCGGACCTCGACACACTTGGGATCAAGACATACTTCTGCTCGAATGTCTGTGCAGCCTATAAGCGGGAGATCTATATGGAGCTGGGGGGATTTATCCGGAAGACGATCTTCAATGAGGACATGATCTTCGCGGCGAAGGCCATGAAGAACGGATATGCGGTCTGCTATGCGGCAGACGCGAGAGTGATCCACTCCCACAACTACACAGCGGTGGAACAGTTCCACAGAAATTTTGATCTTGCGGTTTCCCAGGCGGATCATCCCGATGTATTCTCCGGGATCCGGTCTGAGGGCGAGGGGATCCGCATGGTGAAGGACACCGTGCGCTGGCTGGTAAAAACAGGGCATGCATACCTCGTGCCGAAGCTTGTGGTGGACAGCGGGTTTAAATATATGGGATATCTCGCAGGGAAGCGGTATCAAAAGCTGCCGAAGGCATTGGTAGTTAAGTTATCTATGAACCGGAATTACTGGAAATAGAGTTGAAAATTATGTGTAACTGTTCAGTAGGTCTGCGCACTTGCTGCGCTGCCCGTAAGAAAACATAGGATAGGAGGCAAAAATCCCATCAGCGAAGCTGATCTGGAATGGATTTTTGCGTGTAACTATGAAGGTACTGAATAGTTACAATTATGTAAACTGATTTGCTGCACATTCCTCTATATAAATGGCTGTGTGGCAGGTCAGAGAAGAAAAATATTGTCATTCTGCACTCCGGGTGGTATGATGTAGTGCGGAAATGCCGAAAAATGGCGGAAATACAGCGGCTGATCTGGAAAAAGCATATGCTTTTACTCCGGGAATGAAACGGACATATGCCGAAAGAGAAAACAAGCACAGCCGTAAATTTATAAAAAGGTGAGGTAAAAGACTATGGGAAAGATCAAAGTTTCTTCCTGTGAAACAGATGGAATGGTAATCGAAGGCCTTCATGTGATCGAGCCGACCGTATTCAACGACGAGCGCGGATATTTTATGGAGACATACAACCAGAATGACTTTAAAGAGGCAGGACTCAATATGGTTTTCGTACAGGATAACCAGTCGATGTCTGTAAAGGGTGTACTCCGCGGTCTTCACTTCCAGAAACAGTTCCCGCAGGGCAAGCTTGTCCGTGCGGTACGCGGAACCGTGTTCGATGTAGCGGTTGACTTAAGAACACACTCCAAGACATACGGCAAGTGGTTCGGCGTTGAGCTTTCTGCGGAGAATAAGAAACAATTCTATATTCCGGAAGGCTTTGCCCACGGCTTTGTCGTTCTTTCCGATGAAGCAGAGTTTGCTTACAAGTGTACCGATTTCTACCATCCGGGTGACGAGGGCGGACTTGCATGGAACGATGAGACAATCGGTGTAAAGTGGCCGATCACACCGGATATGCAGCTCATCATCTCTGAGAAAGACCAGAAATGGCCAGGATTTAAAGAGATCTTCAAGTTTGATCGTTAGTAATTAGCAGTGCGGCGCCAAATGCGGCAAGATGTGTCGCAAACTTGTTTGCGTAAGCATCTTTCCGTATTTAGCGACATAGGGCGAATGCCAGGAACTGCACCAATAGAAAGGTTGTAAAAGCGTGAATTATTTGACTTCATTACTGAAGGAGCTGGTGGCAAAAAGAAAACTGATCTGGGAGCTTTCCAAGGCGGATTTCAGAAAACGTTTTGTCGGCTCCTATTTTGGCGTTGTCTGGATGTTCATCCAGCCGATCGTCACCGTCCTGATCTACTGGCTCATCTTCGGTCCAATCGGATTTAAGAGCGCGCCGCCGGTGCCGAACGCCTCATACGTCCAGTGGCTGATTCCGGGTATCGCCCCGTGGTTCTTCTTCTCTGAAGCCTTGAACTGCGGAACGGGATGCCTTCAGGAGTACAATTATCTGGTAAAAAAAGTAGTATTCAAGGTGGAGATCCTGCCGGTGATCAAGCTGATCTCCTGCCTGTTTGTGCATGTGTTTTTCATCCTGATCATGTTCTTTGTGTTCCTGATCAGCGGAAAAAAACCGGAACTCTCCTGGATCCAGATCATTTATTACTCCTTTGCCACATCCATGTACGCTCTGGCGCTCACGTACCTTACGAGTGCGATCCAGGTATTTTTTAAGGATATGGCGCAGATCGTCAGCATCTGCCTGCAGTTCGGCATGTGGCTGACCCCGATCATGTACAGCGAGCAGTTATTCCTTGACAAAGGTCTGACGATGGCTCCGATGATCCTGAAGCTGAACCCGTTTTACTATATTGCGGCGGGATACCGTGACAGCATGCTGACGGGAGACTGGTTCTTCATGCGTCCGACACTGACCGTGTATTTCTGGGCAGTGACCCTGATCACCATGTTAGTGGGACTCAAAGTATTCAAGCGGCTCCGTCCGCATTTCTCAGATGTATTGTAGGAGGAAACCATGTCTGCCAATGCGATTACAGTAAAAGACGTGACGAAGGTGTACAGACTCTACGACAAGCCGATCGATCGCCTGAAAGAGTCCTTAAGCCTGACACATAAAAGCTATCACAAGGATTTCTATGCCTTAAATGGTCTCTCCTTCAATGTCGAAAAAGGTCAGACCGTGGGTATTATCGGAACGAATGGTTCCGGAAAATCAACGATCTTAAAGATCATTACCGGTGTCCTCACACCGACCACAGGCCAGGTGGACGTGGAGGGAAAGATCTCCGCGCTTCTGGAGCTTGGAGCCGGGTTTAATATGGACTACACCGGAATTGAAAATATCTATATGAACGGCACCATGATGGGGTATTCCCGGAAAGAGATGGATGAAAAGCTGCAGGATATTCTGGATTTTGCGGATATCGGCGATTTTGTCTATCAGCCGGTAAAGACCTACTCCAGCGGTATGTTCGTCCGCCTTGCGTTTGCCTTAAACATTAACGTGGAGCCGGAGATCCTGATCGTCGATGAGGCACTGTCCGTCGGAGACGTATTCTTTCAGGCAAAGTGTTACCGGAAAATGGAGGAGATCAAAAAGAGAGGAACCACGATCCTCATGGTAACCCATGATATGGGCAGCATCATCAAATACTGCGACAAGGTCGTTCTATTAAATAAGGGTGAGTTCATCGCGGAAGGTGAGCCGGGCCATATGGTGGATCTCTATAAGAAGATCCTGGCAAATCAGCTGGATTCCTTAAAGGAAGAGCTGGAGAGTGACTATTCCGGCGGTATGCTTGGTGATGAGAAAAAGGCAAAAGTGGAGGAATCCCATTCCGACGGATCCCTCATGAAGGATAAGATCACGATCAACACGGACCGGACCGAGTACGGTGACGGCCGGGCGGAGATCTTCGATCTGGGACTTTTTGACGCGAGGGGAAATCTGACAAATCTCCTGTTAAAGGGAGAGATGTTCACGATCAAAGAGCGGATCCGCTTCCATGCACCGATCAAGTGCCCGATCTTTACTTACACGATCCGCGACAAGAAGGGAACGGATCTCACCGGAACGAACACCATGTATGAGGGATGCGATATCAAACCGGTGGGGGATGGCGATGTCTACGATGTTTCCTTTACTCAGAAGATGACACTGCAGGGCGGCGAGTATCTTCTCTCCATGAGCTGTACCGGCTTTGAGGGTGAGGAACATGTGGTCTACCACCGCCTGTACAATATTGCAAACATTACGGTGATCTCCAATAAGAATACGGTCGGTGTGTATGACATGGAATCGGAAGTGGAGACATCGCTGACAAAAGCATAAGACCAGAACATGGCATTTTGACAGCGGGATCTGTCTGAAAAGACCGGCAGGATCCGGGGAAAATGTCTGTGACACATAGCGGGAGAAAAAGATGAAGGATTACAGTTATGAACTTCTTGACCTGCTCGAAAAGTATAAAGGAGATGCGGAGGCGGCACTGCGGGGAGAAACAAGCCCGTGGTGTCTCTACGCATTTTCTCCGTTAAGGGAAAATCTTTTCGAGTGGCTGGAAATGAAAAAAAATGACCGGGTTCTCCAGGTCGGATCCGACTACGGTTCCTGTACCGGGCTCTTTTCGGAGCGCGCCGGTGAGGTGGTCGTTCTGGATCAGCGGGATGAGAATCTGGAGGTGAACCGGAGAAGACACGGAGAAAAGGGAAACCTCTGCCTGATCCGCGGGGAACTTCCGAAGGCAGATGCAGAGTCTCTTGGGTGGAAAGAGTACAAGGGAAAAGAACGTGCAGCAGAGGAGCTGGATGCGCTCTATAAAGCTGGATTCGACTACGTGATCCTGCCGTCCATGCTTTCCGCGACAGAAAAAAGCGGGGCAGCGGATCTGCTCGAAAGAGCGGCAGCCCTTGTGAGACCGGGAGGAAAACTCTTAGCAGCGGCAGAGAATGAGTCCGGCGTCCGCTATTTCATGGGAGCGGAACCATTTGAGCACTCCTTCCTGGAGGTGGAGTTCCGCGGCCTGTTTGAGGACTTAAAAGAAAAATTTGGCGGAACCGCAATGCTCTACTATCCGGTTCCGGACTACCGTTACCCGGCGACTATCTACTCCGACGACTATCTCCCGCAGACCGGAGATGTGACGAACATTTCCGCCCGTCTTGACGGACCGGGACTCTGGTTCGGAAACGAGGAGAAAGCCATGGCGAATGCATGCAGAAATGGAGATTTCGCGAAGTTCACGAACTCATTCCTTGGCATGTGGGAAAAGGGGAAGGCATGAGACAGATTTTATTTGTAAAATACAACCGGACCAGAGCGGAGCAGTTCCAGCTGAAGACGGAGATCGTGAGGGAGGACGGAGTTCTCACTGTCGAGAAGACAGCTCTCACGAAAGCCGGCGAGGCGCATATCCGCTCATTCGGGGAAAAATATGAGAAGATCCGCGATCTGAATCCGGCCGTCCGCTTTTTAAAACCGGAGTGGAAAAAGGATCAGAAGACGGTTTCTTTCCAGTACTTAAACGGTAAGACCGTAGGGGACGCCCTGGGCGAGGCGATCGTCATGGGGGAAGTTCCGTATCAGGAACTTGAGAAGGTGATGAACGTCCTGTTCCCGGAAGACCCTGACGAGAAGAAATTTGAGGCAACGCCGGAATTTGAGGCGGTATTCGGGAAAGTCCCGGAGATCAGCGATCAGGCAGTTTCCGTGTCCAACGTGGACGGACTCTTCGAGAACCTTATGGTCCCGGAAAATGAGAACTGTATCTACGGGATCGACTACGAGTGGGTATTTGACTTCCCGATCCCGGAGAAATTCTTAAAATACCGCAATCTCTTATATTTCTACAGACGTTATGAGAAGGTGCTGAACGTTAAAGAAGAGGAACTCTACGCGCATTTTGGGATTACGGCGGAAGAGCAGGCTGTTTTTGACGGAATGGAAAAGGCGTTCCAGTCCTATGTCCATGATGCCGGTTCCTTCGGTTACATGAAGCAGTATGAGCAGCCGACAAAGACGGTCGAGTTCCTTTTAGACCGTGAGAGCGAGCTCTACAAGGTAAAAGACTGGTGTGAGAATTTAAAGCAGGAGATCTCCGAGAAAGATGTCACGATCATGAAACAGCAGGAGGTCCAGCGCCTCACCAACAATCATGTGACGAATCTTGAGAACATCATCACAAGTCTCAGAAGCGAGAATGCGAGAATGGCAGGAGACTTGCAGTATCTGTCGAAACATGAGGCGATCATGTGGAAAATTCTCCGGAAATGCCATCACGCTGTGGATAAAGTCATGCCGAAGGGCACGAGAAAGAGAAAGATCGCAGGATATTTCAAGAATACCGTCTTCCATCCGGGAAAATACGGAAAGCTGTATTTCACGAAGGACGGACGAAACAGGATCCGTGGAGATTTCAAGATCGGCGCCGGTTACCTGGAACACGGAAAGCTGCACTTTGACTATGTGGAGCATCCGACCGTTTCCATCGTGATCCCGGTCTACAACCAGATCCACTACACATATGCCTGCCTGCTCTCGATCCTGGAGAACACGAAGGATGTGACTTACGAGATCATCATTGCGGATGACGTGTCCACGGATGCAACAAAGGAACTCTCCCTGTACGCGGAGAATCTCGTGATCTGCAGAAACAAGACAAACCAGGGATTTTTAAGAAACTGCAACCAGGCTGCGAAGGCGGCCCGCGGCAAGTATGTCATGTTCTTAAACAATGACACCCAGGTAACACCGGGCTGGCTTTCCTCCCTTGTGAACCTGATCGAGTCGGATCCGACGATCGGAATGGTCGGTTCCAAGCTCGTGTACCCGGACGGACGCCTTCAGGAAGCTGGAGGAATTATCTGGAGCGATGGTTCCGGCTGGAATTATGGCCGTCTCGATGATCCGGAGAAGCCGGAGTACAACTACGTGAAGGATGTGGACTACATCTCCGGCGCGGCGATCCTGCTCTCGACGGATCTCTGGAAGCAGATCGGTGGCTTTGATGAGCTGTTTGCACCGGCATACTGTGAGGACTCCGATCTTGCATTTGAGGTGAGAAAAGCCGGATACCGCGTGGTCTACCAGCCGTTATCGAAGGTCATCCACTTTGAGGGCGTCTCCAACGGTACCGATGTCAACGGAACCGGTCTGAAGCGCTACCAGGTGGAGAACAGCAGAAAATTAAAAGAGAAGTGGGCAGAGGAGTTCAAAAAGCAGTCTGTCAACACAGGCAATCCGAACCCGTTCCGTGCCCGTGAGAGAAGCCAGAAGAAGCCGGTGATCCTTGTTGTGGACCATTATGTCCCGACGTTTGACAAGGATGCAGGTTCCAAGACGACCTATCAGTACCTGAAAATGTTCGTGAAGATGGGATATTCCGTGAAATTCCTCGGAGACAACTTCCTTCACGAGGAGCCGTACTCGACGACACTCCAGCAGATGGGCGTGGAGATCTTATACGGACCGGGATACCAGGCGGGAATCTGGGACTGGCTGACAAAGAATAAGGACGAGATCGATTTTGCGTACCTGAACCGTCCGCATATCGCCATCAAATATATTGACTTTATCAAGAAGAACACCAATATCAAGGTGATCTACTACGGACATGACCTGCATTTCTTAAGAGAATACCGGGAGTATGAGCTCACCGGCGATATCCAGAAAAAGCGGGAGTCCGATTACTGGAAATCCATCGAGTTCTCCCTGATGGAGAAGGCAGCGGTATCCTACTATCCGTCTTACGTGGAGGAAGAAGCAATCCATGCGATCCATCCGGAGTACAAGATCCGTGCGATCACTGCCTATGTCTACGAGAAGTTCCTGGAGAATATCGACAAGGACTTCGAAAAGAGGGAAGGACTGCTGTTTGTCGGTGGATTCGCGCATCCGCCGAATGCTGACGCGGTTCTCTGGTTCGCAAAGGAGATCTTCCCGCTGATCAGACAGAAGCTTGATGTGAACTTCTATGTTGTCGGATCCAAGGTGACGGATGAGATCAAGGCGCTTGAGCAGCCGGGAAGCGGCATCATCGTCAAGGGCTTCGTCACAGAGGAAGAGCTTGCATCTCTCTATGCGACATCCCGGATCGTTGTGGTTCCGCTGCGTTACGGTGCCGGAGTCAAGGGAAAGGTTGTCGAGGCGGTCTATAATGGATCGGCCATAGTCACTACTTCCATCGGTTCCGAGGGAATCCCGGAGGCGGAACGCGTCATGAAGGTCGCTGACGGACCGGAGGCGTTTGCCGATGAGGTTGTCAAGATGTACCAGGATCCGGCGGAGTGTCGCAGAATGTGCGAGGAGACGCAGAAGTATATTCGTGAGTATTTCAGTGTCGAGGCGGCGTGGAAGGTCATTGAAGGAGATTTTACGCCGGAGAAGAAACGGTAAGAGTTTTCTGATCGCACGAATGTGGAAGTGTTTCACGATTTGTGCGTTTACAATTCTGAAAAACATGGATAGGAAGGAAAAAATCCCATCGGCAAAGCCGATTCGGAATGCATTTTTGCTCGTAACTTGCCATACATCTGAAGGGAAGCTCCGTGGGGAGGCTCTTGTAGGTGTGAGGGTACTGAACAGTTACGTTTATTCATGAATCGAATATTGCATCATACGATTCTGCCGGGACTTTCGTTCCCGGCAGTCTGTATATGCAGAGAAATTTTCCGGCGAAGCGATCTGGGCGGGATGCAGATGGACTGATCATTGGGAATGACTGCAATGCAGCAAAAAAGGAGAATATAGTGGAAATAAACAATATTCATGAAAATTCTAATAATTACAACAAATATACAAATGATAGTAGCGATGAGGCGAAGTCCGCGGGAAAGGCGGAGACGATTCTTCGTGCGATGACTGCGGATGATCTTCCGGCGGTGGAACGGATCGAACAGACTTGTTTTTCCGATGCATGGTCGGAGAAGCTTCTCTCCGATATGCTGGAGAGCGAGTGGGACGAGGCCTGGGTGCTTGCGGACGAGAAGAATTCCGTGATCGGGTATGCAAATTTCCGGTTTCTCGCAGGGGAAGGGGAGCTTATGAGGATCGCTGTGCTTCCGGAATACAGGGGACATGGGGAGTCAAAGAAATTCATGGATCGTCTGGAAATCTCTTCAAGGGAGAAAGAGGCACCGGATTTGACTCTGGAGGTGCGTGCCGGGAACACGCCTGCGATAAACCTTTATAAATTCTATGGTTTTCAGGCGGAGGCTGTTCGGAAGAATTATTATCATGATCCGGTGGAGGACGCGCTCATCATGTGGAGACGGCCGGTTCCATCGATTCCCACTTAAAATCATGATTTTTTCCGCTATACTGTAGGGGACTCCGGGGGAACCGGGGATGATGAAGGCGGAGGAAAAGAGAAATATGAGAAAATACGGAAAAGACGGTCGGTTGGAGAGCGTGATCTGCAACAGGTGCGGAAGGAAGCTGGCAGTGAGGAATGGGATCGTGCGGGAAGGCGTGTTTTCGTCGGATCATGCGTGGGATTTCTTTTCGGAGAAGGATGGGGAGGTTCACCATTTTGATCTGTGTGAGGAGTGCTATGATGAGGTGACGGGGGAGTTCCGGGTTGCGGTGGAGGTGGAGGAGGAAATCGAGATGCTGTAAAAGGATCAAGGTGGGCGGCTGGAGAGAGGTTGCCTGCCTTTTTTTTGTTGGCGGGGGTACGCGGTGAGCTTTCGGTCAGGAGTGCTGGGGATGCGGGGATGGTTCCACTAAGCTTGCGGATGGCTGCTAAGGGCGGAGAACAGGGGACACAACTCGCTGCGCTCAGACAAGTGTCCCCTGTCCTCCAACGCATCCGTCCGCGAGCCAAGTGGAACCAGATCCCCGGATCAATGCACTCCTGATCGGAAGCTCACCGCTGTGTGTTGCAGATGGAGCGCTCGCGCGGGGCGCATCGCTGGGGGAATGTAGATGAGAAGTTCTCTGGGCGCATCGCTGAGGGAGTATGGGGTTGACGCAGCTGTCTGCGAGGGAGGAGAAAGCAGGGTTCACAGATCAATGTACGCCTGATCGGAAGTTCACCACTGGGAATCGCAGATGGAGCGCTCGCGCGGGGCGCATCGCTGAGGGAATGTAGATGGGACGCTCGTGGCGGGCACATCGATGGGAGTATAAGGTGTCTTTCGATGGCTTCTTTCATGAGGAATAAGGGCTGCATCTCTTGCATATGACTGGCGCTTTATGGTATGATACGTGCAGACTGGATAAATTTAGTATCAAAGGGGACAAAAGTTTTTTTGACCCCGCCATTATGATAGAATGCAGAGGAAATTACATGTTAGATATCTGTTTACTGGGGACCGGGGGCATGCAGCCGCTGCCGTATCGTTGGCTGACGTCTATGATGGCGCGCTGTGACGGCAGTAATCTGCTGATCGACTGCGGCGAGGGGACCCAGATTGCTTTGAAGGAAAAGGGATGGAGCCCGAAACCGGTGGACGTGATCTGTTTTACACATTATCATGCGGACCATATCAGTGGTCTTCCGGGTTTTCTTTTGACGATGGGAAATGCGGAGCGGACGGAGCCGGTGCTTCTTGTGGGCCCGAAGGGGCTGGAGCGGGTTGTCGGTGCGCTCCGGACGATCGCGCCGGAGCTTCCGTTTCCGCTTGTGTTTAAGGAGCTCACGGAGCCGAGGGAGAAGTTTCAGGCGGGGCCGTATGTGGTCGATGCGTTTCGTGTGAATCACCGTGTTGCCTGCTACGGCTACCGCATCACGATCCCGAGGAACGGCAAGTTTGATGTGGAGCGGGCGAGAGCGCAGGAGATCCCGCAGAAGTTCTGGAGCAGACTCCAGAAGGGCGAGACGATCGAGCATGAGGGACGGACCCTGACGCCGGATATGGTGTTGGGCGAGAAGCGCCGCGGGATTTCTGTGACTTACACGACTGACACGCGCCCGGTCCCGGCGATCGCGGAATATGCTGCGGATAATGATCTTTTTATCTGTGAGGGCATGTACGGCGAGAAGGAGAAGATCGCGAATGCGCGGGAGAATAAGCACATGATGTTCCAGGAGGCAGCGAAGCTCGGAAAGGAAGCGAATCCGAGGGAGATGTGGCTGACGCATTACAGCCCGTCGTTGATGCATCCGGAGGAATATTTGAATGAGATCAGGGAGATTTTCCCGAAGATCAAGACCGCCCGCGATGGCTGGTCTGCAGAACTTGGATTTGACGAGGATTAGAAAATGAAGATACACAGTGTTGAAGAAGACGTATATATACTTGCAATCGAGAGCTCCTGTGACGAGACAGCTGCTTCTGTTGTAAAAAACGGACGTGAGGTGCTGTCCAACGTGATCTCATCCCAGATCGCGCTCCACACGCTCTATGGCGGCGTTGTGCCGGAGATCGCATCGAGAAAGCATATTGAGAAGGTAAACCAGGTGGTTCAGGCTGCCCTTGATGAGGCGCATATGACTCTGGACGAGATCACGGCGATCGCGGTGACTTACGGTCCGGGTCTTGTGGGTGCTCTTCTTGTCGGAGTTGCGGCTGCGAAGGCGATCGCTTATGCAGCAAAGAAGCCGCTGGTCCCGGTCCATCACATCGAGGGGCATGTTTCCGCGAACTTTATCGAGCATCCGGATCTGGAGCCGCCGTTTGTCTGCGAGATCGTGTCCGGCGGACATACCCACCTTGTGATCGTAAAGGATTACGGCGAGTTTGAGATCATCGGACGCACGATGGATGACGCGGCCGGAGAGGCTTTCGATAAGGTTGCCCGCGCGGTCGGACTCGGGTATCCGGGCGGACCGAAGGTTGACAAGGCGGCAAAAGAGGGAAATCCGCATGCCATGGAGTTCCCGCGTGCGAAGGTCGGCGGATCCCAGTATGATTTCAGCTTCAGCGGTATGAAATCCGCTGTCTTAAACTATATCAACCAGGCGGAGATGAAGGGCGAGACGATCAATGTCCCGGATCTCTGTGCTTCGTTCCAGAACGCAGTGGTGGACGTTCTTGTGAGCCGTGCGATCGCTGCGACAAAGGAATTTGGCTATAAGAAGCTTGCAATCGCGGGTGGTGTCGCGTCGAACTCTGCCCTCCGTGCCGGAATGAAAGCGGCGTGTGAGAAAGCCGGGATCGAGTTTTATTATCCGTCACCGATCTTCTGTACCGACAATGCGGCGATGATCGGCGCGGCCGGATACTATGAATACATCAACGGAGTGCGCGCAGGCTGGGATCTGAACGCGGTTCCGAACCTGAAACTGGGAGAACGGTAATGGAACAGGTAAAAAAGGCTGCGATCGTTCTGGCGGCCGGTCATGGAAAACGGATGCACAGCAAGGTGGCGAAACAGTATCTGCTCTTAAACGGAGAGCCGGTGCTGGTCCATGCCCTGCGTGCGTTTGAGATGAGCGGAATGGATACGATCATCCTGGTGACCGGGGCGGACGAGGTGGAATTCTGCAGGAAGGATATCGTGGAGACCTATGGGTTTTCCAGCGTGAAGCAGGTCGTGCCGGGCGGAAAAGAGCGGTATGACTCTGTCTGGAACGGTCTCTGCGCTTTGAAGGCAGCAGGATTCCCGGAAGACGGGATCGTCCTGATCCATGACGGGGCGAGACCGCTTGTGGACGGGGAGATCATTGCGCGCGCAGTGGATGGCGCCTGCAGCTATTCTGCCTGCGTGGCAGCGATGCCGGTAAAGGATACGATCAAAGTGGCGGACGCGGACGGATTTTCCGAGAGTACCCCGGATCGCAGCACCCTGTGGCAGATCCAGACCCCGCAGGCATTTCGGTTTGAGCTGATCTATCGTGCGTATGAGAAGATCTTCGCACCGGGGGCAGACTGCAGCCATATCACGGACGACGCGATGGTGGTAGAGCTGATGACGGATACAAAGGTAAAATTCGTGGAAGGCAGCTATTCTAATATTAAAGTGACGACTCCGGAGGATATGGTGATCGCGGAGGCACTTCTGTACAAGGGAGAAAACCATGTCAGTTTTTGATTTTAATGCGGAAGCAAAAGAAGAGAGAAAGAACGCGAAATGCACATTTACGGTATTTCGTTCCAATGAGACCACGGCAACTCCGGAACATCCGATCCTGGTCCTGGACAACCGGGAAAAACAGTGGGAGCACCATTCCAAAGGTGTGTTTACAAACCCGGTACGGGAGACAGCCTTTGAATTTGAGGATGAAGACGGCAGAACACACAGCGCCGATATCTTAAAAATAGACGCGCGTTTTGTGAAACTGCTGAAATGGCTGGGAGAAAACAAGATCAACGTGCGTCTTTCCGGATCCAATGAGGCGGATGGATATGCAGTGTACAAGATCAGGGAGATCGCCTTTGGCGGCGGAACAAAGCTTTCTGCGGAAGACGGCTTCTTACAGTATATGATCGGACGTCTTCAGGCGAGCAGTGCCCCGGCAGAAGAAGTGTCGGAGGAAGAGACAGCGGAAGATGGAGATGATATGAAGCTGACCAGCCTTCAGAGCATCACGGATTTCATGACATGTGCGGGAGGAACACTTCCGGATAATATCCGCCTGTGGGCAAGAAGAAACCTTGCGGTGGCAAATTCCCATGAGGTGTCACCGGAAGAGCGCCGTCATGCCCAGAGAGCGCTGTCCATCATGATGAACATCCAGTGGAAGAGCAACTATTTTGAGGCCATTGATCCGGAAGCGGCGAGAAGGATCCTGGATGAGGAGCTGTATGGAATGGAGCGGGTAAAGCAGAGGATCATCGAGACGATCATCCAGATTAACCGTACCCACACGCTCCCGGCTTACGGAATCCTTCTCATCGGACCGGCGGGAACGGGAAAATCCCAGATCGCTTACGCGGTAGCGAGGATCTTAAAACTGCCGTGGACGACTCTGGACATGAGTTCTATCAATGACCCGGAGCAGCTGACAGGAAGCTCCCGTGTGTACGCAAATGCGAAGCCGGGAATCATCATGGAGGCATTTTCGCTGTCCGGCCAGTCGAATCTTGTGTTCATCATCAACGAGCTCGACAAGGCTGCGTCTGGAAAAGGAAACGGAAATCCGGCGGATGTTCTTTTGACGCTGCTGGATAACCTTGGATTTACGGATAACTATATGGAGTGCATGATCCCGACGGGCGGAGTTTACCCGATCGCGACGGCCAACGACCGCTCAAAGATCAGCGCACCGTTAATGTCACGTTTCGCAGTGATCGATATTCCGGATTATACGGAAGAGGAAAAGAAGATCATCTTCTCGAAATTTGCGCTTCCTAAGGTATTGAAACGGATGAGCATGAGAGAGGAAGAATGTGAGATCCTTCCGGAGGCACTGGATGAAGTGATCAGCCGGTATTCGGATACATCGGGAATCCGTAATCTGGAGCAGGCAGCAGAACATATTGCAGCCAACGCTCTTTACCAGATCGAAGTAAATCATGTGAATAAAGTAGTTTTCGATAAGAAAATGGTTCGGGAATTATTAGGATAGGATAAGAATGAGGAGGCCTGGTGCCTCCTTATTCTTTTATGACAGGAAAGGATGGATTGCGTGGAGGGCAATGATATGTCCGCAAAAAATTTCTGAAGGAAAAGAAAAGGGAAAGCCTGCGGAAACAGGAAGCCCGGACAAAACCGGGTTTGAAAAACAAACTTTTTTGAAAATATTTTTGAAAAAAGTTTGCGAAGATGAAAAACAGAGAAAGGAAACATGAAAGAATAGATACTAGATATTGATATTTACACGGATTAAAATAGCATATTTTGTATACAATTTAAAAAGAATCAAAAAACAAAAAAAGTTTGGAAAAATGCTTGACAAAAATGCAATTGTAGGTTATTATTAATGAGCACGTTTGAGAGAGCGCTTTGGAGAGATATCGAAGTGGTCATAACGAGGCGGTCTTGAAAACCGTTTGTCCGCAAGGGCGCGTGGGTTCGAATCCCACTCTCTCCGTTATATAGAATACTGTGTAAGATTTAGCTCGGATATGAGTCGGATTCTATCAAAAGTTCATTATAAAGAATATGAATATTCATGTTCCTTCTAATGGTCTTTTGACCAGATAGAATCTGGAGAAATACCCAAGAGGCTGAAGGGGCTCCCCTGGAAAGGGAGTAGGTCGTTAATAGCGGCGCGAGGGTT
>ERZ773216.938-NODE-938-length-38626-cov-6.188950_pt1 | contig 38626 bp, 32 predicted proteins | sample MGYA00511259_ERZ773216 | MGnify/ENA primary metagenome ERZ773216 (study PRJEB29015, sample SAMEA2737764) | human gut metagenome | biome: human gut; feature: human-associated habitat; material: faeces | place: China | collected 2012 ... | reverse complement strand
GCGGTTTCCGGAACTTCGGACCTTTTAGTGGTTCCGTCTCAATATTTTTATTTGGCTGGTACAATTTCAATCCAGTAGCCGTCGGGATCAGAGATAAAGTAAATTCCCATGGCTTCATTTTCGTAGCAGATCACACCCTGCTGTTTATGCTGCTCATGAAGCTTTTCATACTCATCGGTAACAAAGGCAAGATGAAATTCACATTCGCCGAGATTGTACGGTTCTGTACGGTCGCGAAGCCAGGTGAGCTCCAGAGAAAAGTTACTGGTGCCGTCACCAAGATAGACCAGCTTGAAGGAGCCATCAGCAGCCTCTTTTTCACGAACTGGTTCCAGATTTAAGGTATCTTTGTAAAATTTCAGACTTTTTTCCAGATTTAATACATTGAAGTTAAAGTGATTGAACTGAATCATAACTTTCTCCTTTTCTTGGTAAAAATGATTTCATGTTTCACGTGAAACATGGGTATAAATTACATTCGCTATTTAACAAAAATATGTTTTTACAAGCTCAGCAATTTTTTCTGGATGTTCAAAATGCGCAAGCTCTTTTGTCTGTGGGACAAGAATAGTTTCGATAGAAGAGTTGTAATTCTTGTATTCATTCAAACGCTCTTCTATATTATCTATATTTGCACCACCAACCAGGTAAATGCTGTTATCAATTTTCTTCAGTGCATTCACCAGATTACATTTTGTGTAGTTACAGCGGATGCTTGCGAAAGTGGATTTTGGGGAAGCGCCGCGATGGGCGGCTTCATAGCAGGCATCCACATAGCTTGACTTCGCGGAATAAGGATTGTAAAGCTTTTTAGTTACCAATTCTTCCATTATCATTTTTTTACTGCTTGCTATGTTATATAAGAGCGTTCCAATAATTGGAAGTTCAATCATACATTTATACATTTTGGCAGTTTTGCCTGGTATAGAACTGAAATCAAGCAGACTGAGAGGATTGATTGCCATAATCTGATCGAAAAGATCTGGATTATTAGCGCATGCCATTAGTGGAATGGAAGCTGCCTCGCCAGATGTGATGATACTGGTCCGGTGTCCAATTTCCGATTTTATAAAATCGGAAATCAGCTGTACATACAGGAAATTGGTATATGTCATGTTCGCTTTTTCGGAACGTCCAAATCCAAGCAGATCAATTGTATAAACAGTATATTTGCTGCTTAAAAAAGGAATAAGCTGTTTCCACTCATATCCGGATGTACAGGTGTCCAGATCATGAATAAGCAGCAATGGTTTACCGGTTCCTTCTTTTGTATAATAAACATTGCCGAGACGCCATTTGAAACAGAGTGGTTCCGGTTCTGCCAGGAAATTTTTGGAAATGGCAGAAAACTGGATTGCTTTGTTGATTCCAGCGGTGGTGACAGCAGCGCCGGCAGAAAGAATAAGGAGCGTGAGTAATTTGTTTTTTGCTTTCATAGATTCCTCCTTTATGCCTTGCAAAAACATGCGTTTCGCATATATTTAGTATAGTATTATTTGGCAAAAGATGCAAGAAAAATACATCCGTTAGGAAATACTGATTATAGTAAGAGAAATGTTTGCAACTGTTCACAGATAGAGATTTTCTGAACTGATAATTTCGTACGATACAGTTCTGGCAGCAGATTTTGCCGATTTAGAATGCGCGGTATCGGTAAAATCCTGTTGCTGGACACACATATGTGAACTGCAATAAATGTTTCACGTGAAACATTGAAAAACGAAATTACACAAGAAAAAAATGCCAAGAAGATGTTTCACGTGAAACATGAGTGAAGCGTAAAAAGTCTTATGGAATGCATGAAATACAGCAGCAAAAGTGTTATTGTACACGGATGGGCATTTTCTGAACGGATAATGCATTTTTAATAATACATTTTAGGACAAAGAATAGGAAAAGCAACAAAAATGTGCTATACTAATTCTATTGTAAAAAATAAATGGAATGACAGATTATAAGGATGATACTATGGGAAGAATAATTGCTATTGCAAATCAGAAGGGCGGCGTGGGAAAAACCACAACAGCTATTAATTTATCTGCTTGTCTGGCAGAAGCGGGACAAAAGGTTCTGGCGGTGGATTTTGATCCGCAGGGAAATGCGACCAGTGGTCTGGGCTTTGAAAAAGGCTATATGGACAAGACAGTATATGAGTTGCTGGTCGGAGAATGTACGCTGGAGGAGTGCATTATTAAGGAAGTTCAAGAAAATCTGGACGTACTTCCTTCGGATGTAAATCTTGCGGGAGCGGAGATTGAACTTCTGGATGTTCCGAACAAGGAGTCTTTGCTTAGAACAGAACTGGGAAAAATAAAGAATGATTACGATTATGTTATCATTGATTGTCCACCATCTTTGAGCCTTTTAACAATTAATGCACTGACAGCAGCAGACACAGTATTGGTTCCGATTCAGTGTGAATACTATGCGCTGGAGGGCTTGAGTCAGATTATACAGACTGTAGAGTTGGTAAAGAAGAAATTGAATCCACAGCTGGAACTGGAAGGCGTTGTTTTTACCATGTACGATGCGAGAACAAATTTGTCCTTGCAGGTGGTTGAAAATGTGAAAGCACATTTAAATAAGAATATTTATAAAACAATCATTCCAAGAAACGTGAGACTGGCAGAGGCACCAAGCCATGGCAAACCGATTAATATTTATGATACGCGCTCAACCGGAGCGGAGAGTTACCGGATGCTGGCGGCCGAAGTAATTAGCAGAGGGGAAGAATAGAGATGGCAGGAGCAAAAAGAGGATTAGGAAGAGGACTTGGAGCATTATTTGGAGAAGATACTGTTGAAGAAGTGATTTCAGAGGAAAAAGCTACAGCACGAAAACATGAAAGTGCAGTAAGTGAGACGAAAAATAAAACAGAAAATCACACAGTCAATAAGAAGCAGAATGCTGAAAAAAATGCAGTAGCAAGAAATAACGTACAGAAAACTGAGAAAAAAGAAGCGCAGACTTCTGAAAAAGAAATTTTGAATGTTGTACAAGAAATATCACCGCAGGAACAGGAAAAAGAGGTGCAGACTCAGGCGGAATTGGAACTGAAAATTTCAGAAATTGAGCCGAACCGAGATCAGCCGCGCAAGGCATTTGATGAGGAACAGTTGGAAGAGCTTGCAGATTCCATTCGAAAATACGGTGTATTACAGCCACTTCTGGTTCAGAAAAAGGGCGAAAGTTACGAGATCATTGCCGGTGAGCGAAGATGGCGAGCTGCTAAACTGGCTGGATTGAAGATGATTCCTGCTGTTATCCGGGAGTATAGCCCACAGCAGGCTATGGAAATTGCGTTAATTGAAAATGTTCAGCGGGAGGATTTGAATCCGATCGAAGAAGCGCAGGCTTATCAACGTCTGATGCAGGAGTTTTCCTTAAAACAGGAAGAAATTGCGGAACGAGTTTCCAAGAACCGTACGACGATTACCAACTGTATGCGTCTGTTAAATCTGGCTCCGGAAGTTCAGCAGATGCTGATTGAGGGCCGGATTGCCAGTGGTCATGCAAGAGCGCTTCTGGCAGTGGCAGATCCATATCAGCAGCTGGAACTGGCAAAAAAAGTTGAACTGGAGCGAATGAGTGTCCGTGAAGTTGAAAAAGCTGTAAAACTGTTGGGAAAAGAAAAGAAAGAAAAGAAAAAATCCCAGGTAGATGAGGCTGTTGAGCTGGTATTCCAGGATATGGAAAATCGTATGAAAACGGTTATGGGAACTAAGGTTAACATCAGTCGTAAAGATAAATCCAAAGGAAAAATTGAAATTGAGTATTACTCCGAGGCTGAGCTGGAGCGTCTTGTAGAACTGATCGAATCTATCCAGCCGGTATAGTCTAAAACGGAAGGACAGGAATGCATTAATATGGAAGAAAGTATTTTAAACGATCTGGGTTTTGATCCGGTGTATCTGTTGATCGCATCGGCAATTCTTACCTTGATTTTAATGGTTGTGACAATATTGTGCCTGATTAACATGAGAAAGCTTTACCGCCGATATGATATTTTTATGCGTGGAAAAGATGCGGAAAGTATGGAAAACATGATTGTGGATCAGATGAACGCAATTATTGAATTGCAGTCCCAGGACCGCTATAATAAGGATTCTATTCGAACAGCTAACAAAAATAGCCGTGCCGCATTCCAGAAGATCGGAATTGTGAAGTACAATGCATTCAAGGGTATGGGTGGAAATTTGAGTTTTGCTTTGGCCATGTTGGATTATACCAATACCGGATTTGTATTGAATTCAGTTCACAGTCGAGAGGGCTGCTATCTGTATTTAAAGGATGTGGAACGTGGTGAAACAGAGGTTTTGCTTGGTGCGGAGGAGAAGGAAGCATTGGAGCAGGCTCTTGGTTACAAGGAGAGAAAGCCAGAGGTATAAAGCAAAAGACCAGAACTGAGATGAGAGTTATTATCCGGTCCTGGTCTTTTGCTTTTGTATTAATTGAGGCTTGCAGCAGTGTTGCAGCTCCGTCTTCAAATATGCATTTTGTATACAAATACATGTATGAAAAAAAGATCATAAAAATAAAAATAAATATATTGACAACTATTTAACGAGTGGTATAATACTAACAGAATTCATCGTTAAAGAAATATCAATATAATTAACGAAAGTTTATAAACCCCATTCAAAAACCGTTGGAGGATAAAAACATGGCAAAGAAAGAGATGACAGCAGTTCCGGAAATCATCGATAGCGTAGAGGCACTGGAAGCAAAGATGGCCGCTATGCGTGATGCACAGAAGGTATTTGCAACCTATACTCAGGAGCAGGTTGATAAGATTTTCCACGCAGCTGCGATCGCAGCAAATCAGATGCGCATTCCATTGGCAAAGATGGCAGTGGAAGAGACTGGTATGGGCGTGGTAGAGGATAAGGTGATCAAGAACAACTACGCAGCAGAGCATATTCACAATGCATATAAAGATATGAAGACCTGCGGCGTGATCGAAGAAGATAAGGCATACGGTATCAAGAAGATTGCAGAGCCGATCGGTCTGGTTGCAGCCGTTATCCCAACAACCAATCCGACTTCCACCGCAATTTTTAAAACCCTGATCTGTTTAAAGACCAGAAATGCTATTATCATTTCCCCACATCCGCGTGCAAAAGCCTGCACCATTGCAGCAGCGAAAGTTGTTCTGGACGCAGCCGTAAAAGCTGGTGCACCGGAGGGAATTATCGGATGGATCGATGTTCCATCTCTGGAGCTGACTAACACGGTAATGAAGGATGCTGATATTATTCTGGCAACCGGTGGTCCGGGTATGGTAAAGGCAGCATATTCTTCCGGAAAACCGGCACTGGGAGTAGGTGCAGGAAATACCCCGGCAATCATTGATGATACTGCTGATATCAAGCTGGCAGTCAATTCCATCATCCATTCCAAGACCTTTGATAATGGTATGATTTGTGCGTCTGAGCAGTCGGTAACGGTTCTTGCACCGGTTTATGAGGCAGTGAAAAAAGAGTTTGTATACCGCGGTTGCTATTTCTTAAAACCAGATGAGATTGAGAAAGTAAGAAAAACCATTCTTATCAACGGATCCTTAAATGCAAAGATCGTAGGTCAGAGTGCATATAAGATCGCAAAGATGGCTGGTGTTGAGGTGCCGGAGGATACCAAGATCCTGATCGGTGAGGTAGAGTCTGTAGATATCAGTGAGGAGTTTGCACACGAGAAACTCTCACCGGTTCTGGCTATGTACAAGGCTCAGACTTTTGATGAGGCGATTGCAAAGGCAGAGCGCCTGGTTGCAGATGGCGGTTATGGCCACACATCTTCCCTCTATGTCAATGTAAACGAGAAAGAGAAGATGGCAAAACATGCAGCTGCCATGAAGACCTGCCGTATCCTGGTCAATACCCCGTCATCTCAGGGCGGTATTGGCGATCTGTATAACTTCAAGCTGCTTCCATCCCTGACACTGGGCTGTGGTTCCTGGGGCGGTAACTCTGTTTCTGAGAACGTAGGCGTGAAACATCTGCTGAACATTAAGACTGTTGCTGAGAGGAGAGAAAACATGCTGTGGTTCCGCGCACCGGAGAAGGTATACTTCAAGAAAGGCTGTATGCCGGTAGCTTTAAGTGAGCTGAAGGATGTCATGGGCAAGAAGAGAGCATTTATTGTAACGGACTCCTTCCTTTATATGAATGGTTATACAAAACCGATTACCGATAAACTGGATGAGATGGGCATTGTTTACCAGTGCTTCTCCAATGTACAGCCGGACCCGACCCTGGCAAATGCGATGGAAGGTGCAAAGGCTATGACTGCATTCCAGCCGGATGTCATCATCGCACTGGGCGGCGGCTCCGCAATGGATGCAGGTAAGATCATGTGGGTTATGTATGAGCATCCGGAAGTAGATTTCCAGGGCATGGCAATGCGCTTCATTGATATCCGGAAACGTGTTTATACCTTCCCGAAGATGGGAGAGAAAGCTTATTTTGTGGCAATCCCGACCTCTTCTGGTACTGGTTCCGAGGTGACTCCGTTTGCGGTTATCACCGATCAGGAGACCGGTGTGAAGTATCCGTTAGCAGATTATCAGCTGCTTCCGAACATGTCCATCGTAGATACTGATAATATGATGAGCCAGCCGAAGGGCTTAACCAGTGCATCAGGTGTGGATGTACTGACTCATGCACTGGAGGCATATGCTTCTGTTATGGCAACAGACTACACAGATGGGCTTGCATTAAAGGCTATGAAGAACGTATTTGAGTATCTGCCGACGGCATACAATGACGGCGGAAACGTAGAGGCAAGAAGCAAGATGGCTGACGCTTCCTGCATGGCTGGTATGGCATTTGCAAACGCATTCTTAGGTGTCTGCCATTCTATGGCACACAAGCTGGGCGCGTTCCATCACCTGCCGCATGGTATCGCTAACGCACTGCTGATTTCTCTGGTTGTAGAGTATAACTCTGCTGAGTGCCCAAGAAAGATGGGAACCTTCTCTCAGTACCAGTATCCGCATACCATGGCCCGTTATGCAGAGTGTGCACGTTTCGTTGGCATTCAGGCAAAGACGGATGAAGAGGCAGTGAAGAAGCTCATTGAGAAGATTGAGGAGCTGAAAGCAGCAGTCGGCGTGAAGAAGACCATTGCTGAGTATGGTGTAGATGAAAAATACTTCCTGGATACTCTGGATGCCATGGTAGAACAGGCATTTGATGACCAGTGCACCGGCGCAAACCCGAGATACCCGCTGATGAGTGAAATCAAAGAAATGTACTTAAGAGCTTACTACGGAAAATAAAATAAGAAAAATGGGAACGTCCCGGACGATATGTGAAACGCGTCCGGGGCGTTTTTGTTTTAATTATATAGAAAATTGCCTCCTAATGAGATGGAGATGCAGGCCATGGAGGGAAGGCATGGAGAAGATGCCGTACGCCAGCTGGCAGACACATACAGAAACTTTGCGAAAAAACATCGGGAGCTATACTGGCTGATCATGGCCATGTCGGCAAAAGATAAGCGAGTGCGGGATGACGCGGCGGTTCTGTTTACAGACCCGTTAAAAAAAATGCTGGAGGATTTTCATTTAAAAGAAGAGGAAAGCATTCATTACCGGCGCTTATTTCGGGCCATAGTCCATGGATTTGTGTCGCAGGAGGAGCAGGGGTTCTTCTCCCACTATTCGGCGGCGGTGGATGACAGCTTTCATTTTGCGGTGCAGTGCTATATCGAAAGCCTGAAACAGGGCGAAAAGAGGTGTTCTTATCATGGAAAAAGGAAAAAAGAATGAGGAACTGTTTTGCAGCATGCCGGTTCCACAGGCGATTCTGACGCTGGCTGTGCCTCTGTTTATGTTTATGACAGCGCTCGCGAATTTGTTTGGTGTGGGAGGGGCGAGCCTGATCTCGCGCTTTTTGGGAGGTGGAGAACGCAAAAAGGCATCACGCTGCGGTGCATTCTGCATCTGGACAGCCGCAGGGATTTCTGTTTTGTATGGCGTTCTGGTTCTGGCTGGAAGACCGGTGCTTTTGCCGCTTTTCGGAGCCAATGCGGAAACCTGTGACATGGCAGCTTCCTATTTATTCTGGACAATTGGTCTTGGTGCGCTGCCGACGGTCATGAATCCGGCATTGGCGCATCTGATCCGGGCGGAAGGATATTTCAGGCAGGCAAGTTTCGGTGTGGCATTTGGAGGTATTTTGAATATGGTGTTGGATCCGCTTTTTATTTACGGGCTGCATCTGCAGATTACCGGAGCGGCGGTTGCAACACTGATTTCCAATATAACGGCAATGTTCTACTTCCTGGCCTTTATCCGAAAAATAAGGTCTGTCAGTGTACTGACACTTTCTCCCGGAATGTATACACTTGGGGAACATATTCCGGCAGAAGTAATCAGTGTAGGGATGCCAAGCTTTCTGATTTCCATGATGGGAACGGTTTCCAATATGGTGCTCAATCATATCATTGCCGGGTATTCTAATGTTGCTGTGGCCGGAATGGGAATTGCGAAGAAGCTCAATATGCTGGCATTTGCTGTGGGACAGGGCAACTCCGGTGGCTGAAATAATATCTCTGTTGGTCGCTGCGGTAATGGTTGTTCCGTATATCAGAAAACTGGCCAGGGGGCAGGAGATATAAAAGAGAACAGTAAAAGAAACGGAAACATGCAAATTGGCAGATAAATAAAGAGGTATAATTTGCACCGCTGGTTCTTGACAGAAAAAAATAAATGATGTATAAAATATACAACGATGATTTTGAAATTTGTCTGACATAATAAAAATAACAGCGATGAGACAATGCCGTCATGTTTCTGGAAACAGGAGCCTGGCGGCTTTTGTGTATCAAAATGACACAAACATATGAAAATACTTTGTGAGAATGCAATAAATTATACAAATAAAACAAATAAAAACCATGCAGAAACCACGAAGTAAAACAAAATGCACAAATAACGTTGACATAGTTAAGACAAAATTGTAAAATTAAGACATCGGAAATGAAAATTTGGACAACGGGATCCATAAAATAAGGAGGAACAAAGTATGAAGAAAAGAAATCTTGCAGTCTCACTGACACTCGCGGCAGCTATGGCGCTGACAACAGCCTGCTCCGGCGGTTCACAGAGCAGCAGCACCCCGGAAACCACTGCAGCACAGAAGGATGCAGCAGCCGATACTTCTGCAGCAGCAGAGGGCGGCAGCAGTGATCTGGATACTTCCAACCCGATCACCATTGCAGTCGCAGCACCGATGACTGGAGATAACTCTGAGTATGGTATCGGCTTCGCAAACGCAGCAAAGCTTATGGCCCAGAAGTGGAACGATAACGGTGGATGCCTTGGCAGAGAGGTTCAGATCGTAGAGTACGACGATAAGAACACCTCAGAGGAAGCAACCACCATCGCACAGAAGATCGTATCTGACAAAGATAACATCGCAGGTGTGATCGGACATTTCGCTTCCGGCGTATGTATGACGGCAGCTCCGATCTATCAGGAGAACGGCGTGATCGAAATTTCCCCGTCCTCTTCCCATCCGGATTATTCCTCTATCGGTGATTATATTTTCAGAAACAACACCGTTATTTCTAAAGAGGGTGGTGCGAGTGTTGACATTGCAGTGAATGACCTTGGAAAGAAAAATATTGGTATCATTTCCATTATGACTGACTGGGGAACCAATACCTCCAAGATCATCACCGACATCATTGATGGTATGAGTGATAAGGGTGTTAAGGTTGTAGCTCACGAGGAAGTTATGGAGGGTTCTGATGACTACTCCGCAGCAATCGCAAAGCTGAACGAAGCTGGCGCAGAGGCAGTTATCTGCTGTGGTATGTACAACCTGGTAGCACCGGTTGCAAAGCAGTACAAGCAGGTTAACCCGGATGTTACTATCATTGCATTCTCCAACGCTTACAGCCAGCAGCTTCTTGAGCTGGGCGGAAGCGCAGTAAACGGCGTATGCTTCCCGGTTATCTTCTTCGCAGATTCCGATGATCCTGAGATCCAGGCATATGTAAAACAGTACACCGATGTTTACGGCAGCGCACCGTCTGCACTGACCTCTCAGGCATACGATTCCGTAGGTATGCTGCTTACCGCAATCGAGGATGCAGGTACTACTGAGTCAGCTAAAGTAAAAGACGCACTTTACAACGTTGATTATCCGGGCGTTACCGGTCAGACCAAGTTTGATTCCAACGGTGATGTAGATAAGGAATTCGTAAAAGTAACCATCGAAGATGGCAAATTCGTAAAAATGAAATAAACGAAAGCGACAATTCATGTAGTACATCTAAGGGAGCCGGAAAGCGTGCTTTCCGGCTCCCGGTATCTTTGAAAGGAGCCACAATGCTTGCTCAACAGGTTTTTAATGGTTTAGCCCTGGGAATGGGATATGCGTTAATAGCAGTCGGCTATTCGCTCGTATTCGGAATCCTTCGACTGGTCAATTTCTCACATGGTTCCATTTACGCGTTCGGCGCGGAAATTGCAATGGTATTCATTGTCAGCATGAAATTCGGCATTGTACCAGGGATTCTCTTAAGTATGTTAGTAACTGGTGCGTTGGGAATCATGATTGATAAGATCGCACTGGAACCTCTTCGTAAAAAAGGCTCACCGCCTATCGCATCTCTGATTACCACTATCGGTATTTCCAACATTATCACAAATCTCCTGATTGTTTTTATCGGTTCAGAAAAAAGAAACTTCCCGAACATTTTTGGTTACGGCATGATCAAGCTTGGCAAAGTTTCCATTACTCTGACCCAGGTTATGATGTGTGTGGTTTCTGTTGTTTTGATGCTGATTCTGGTATTTATCGTATTTAAAACCAAGATTGGTCTGGCTATGAGAGCCAGTCAGCAGAATGCAAAAGCAGCAAAGATGATGGGAATCGATGTAAACTTTGTTATCAGCTTTACATTCTTCCTCGCAGGTGTATCTGCAACTCTTGCAGGCGCTCTGGTTGGAGGTTATTATGAGATCGTTTACCCGAATATGGGATTTATGGCCGGCTTAAAGGCATTCGCGGCTGCAGTTCTTGGAGGTATCGGAAGCCTGCCGGGTGCAATCCTTGGCGGTCTGATCATCGGTGTTTCTGAGTGTATGGCAGTTACCTTCTTTGGTTCTACCTACCGCGACTCTGTAGCATTTATCATTTTGATCCTGGTGCTGATCATTCGTCCGAACGGTCTGTTCGGTAAGAAGGGTATCACTAAGGTATAAGACACAGTGACGAAACTTGGAGGATAGAGATGAAAAAAGATAATAAAACAATGCTTTCTTCGTTTGAACAGTTTACTTCGAAGAATGCAAAGATCCTTTGGGGAGTTCTGGCTGTCATTCTTATTGCGCTGCCGTTTGTGGTAAAGAACCAGTATTTTCTGACTGTTGTTGCGAAAATCGGATGCTATGCCATCCTGGGACTTGGATTGAATATCCTGACCGGATATACCGGCCTGGTTTCTCTGGGACATGCAGGCTTTGTTGCAATCGGTGCTTATACGGCCTCTCTTCTGGCTGTAACGTTGGGCTGGTCATTCTTCCCGGCTATGCTGGCAGGTATGCTGCTGGCCGCAGTGATCGGTGTATTAGTCGGACTGCCTACCTTACGTGTAACCGGAACGTACCTTTCTATTATCACCCTGGGATTTGGTGAGATCGTCAAGATGGTTCTGATGAACTGGCAGAGTGTAACGAATGGTACACTTGGTGTTAAAAATATCCCGAAGCCGCAGATTTTCGGTATTAAGCTTACGGTGGCAAACAATGGTATGTATTTCCTGATTCTGATCATGATCGTGCTGATCTCCCTGTTCTGTAAGGCACTGATCCAGTCTAAGACTGGAAGAGCGCTCAGAGCGATCAAGACAGATGAAATGGCCAGCACCATGATGGGAATCAATATCACAAAATACAAGATCCTGGCATTTGTTGTTTCTGCCATGATCTGTGCACTGGGCGGAGCATTGTATTCTTCCCTGATCGGTTACATCGATCCGAATACATTTAACTTTGATGTTTCAACCCTGATTTTAAGTATCGTTATTTTAGGCGGCATGGGAACGCTCAGAGGCATGTACGTAGGAGCAATCGTTCTGGTTGCTTTTCCGGAGGTTTCCAGAAGCCTTATGAAATACCGCTTCGTTCTTTATGGTGTTATCTTAGTCCTGATGATGCGTTTCCGTCCGGAAGGATTGCTGGGCTGGAAATCTTCCTTACCTTATAAATTATCCAAAAAGGTTCAGGCGAAGATAAACGGAGAAGAGGCAAACGCGTAAAAGAACGAGTTGGTAACGGATGGAGGCACAATGGCTAGAGAAGATTTGTTATTAGAGGTCAATGGAATAACGAAACGATTCGGCGGCATTGTTGCGGTGGAAAATGTAAGCTTCAAGGTTCACGAGGGTGAAGTCATCAGTATTATCGGACCGAACGGAGCAGGAAAAACGACCGTATTCAACATGCTGACCGGAGTTTATAAAGTTGATGAGGGCACGATCAAATTCAAGGGTGAGGAAATCCAGAGCATTAACCCGAGAGATATTGTAAAAAAAGGTATTTCCAGAACATTCCAGAACATTCGCCTTTTCTCGGATATGAGAGTAATCGAAAATGTACTGGTAGGTGCACATATCAAAACAAAATACGACCTGGCTTCTTCCATTTTCAGAACAAAGAAATTCAGAGAAGAGGAAGATGTAATTACCTATGATGCGCTGAAGGTTCTGAAGGAAGTAGGGCTTTACGACAGAAAAGATGATTATGCATCGAACCTGCCTTACGGTGATCAGAGAAAGCTGGAAATCGCCCGTGCGATCGCTACCGGCGCAAGGCTGATACTGCTAGATGAGCCGGCAGCAGGCATGAACCCACAGGAGTCCCACGAATTGATGGAATTCATCAGACTTTTGAAAAAGCAGGGTTACACTGTTCTTATGATCGAGCATGATATGAGTGTAGTTATGAATATTTCAGACCGTATTTATGTAATCGACCATGGAAAACCGATCGCGGAAGGACTTCCGGAAGAGATCGCAAAGAATCAGAAGGTTATCGACGTATATCTGGGAGGTTCGAATAATGCTGCTAAAAATTGAGGATCTGCACACCAACTACGGCGCGATCCACGCCTTAAAGGGAATCAGCCTGGAAGTAAATGAGGGAGAGATCGTCTGCCTGATCGGCAGTAACGGCGCCGGAAAAACAACGCTTGTAAATTCTATCGTTGGCATCGTAAAATCGAGCAGCGGTACGATTACATTTGATGGAAAAGATATTACGCATGTACCTGCACATGCAATGACAAAAGAAGGAATCGGTATTTCTCCAGAGGGACGTGAGGTGTTCCCAGAGCTTACCGTAGAAGAAAACCTGCGTATTGGTGCATTTGTTGTAAAAGACGAGAACAAGATTAAAGAATCCTACGAAAGGGTTTATGAATTATTCCCGCGTCTGAAAGAACGTATCACGCAGCAGGCCGGTACCTTATCTGGTGGTGAGCAGCAGATGCTGGCTGTAGGACGGGCACTGATGTCAAACCCGAAGATGATCCTACTTGACGAGCCGTCATTAGGACTTGCTCCGAACTTTGTAGAGATGATCTTCGGCATGATCGAAAAGATCAACAAGCAGGGGGTTACGGTTCTTCTGATCGAGCAGAACGCAAATATGGCGCTTCAGGTTTCGCAGAGAGCCTATGTATTGGAGAACGGTCTCGTAAGCATGTCCGGCAAAGCCAGTGACATTGCAAATGATCCGATGGTAAAGAAGGCTTACCTCGGACTGGCATAAAACTATGAAAGGATGTATGTTATGAAAAAGATTATCAACAATCCGACTGATGTAGTAAGTGAGGCACTGATGGGAATGCAGGCAGCTTATCCGGATAAGCTGGTTTACACTCCGAAGATGGAGGTCATCAGCAGAAAAGAGAAAAAGACCGATAAAGTAGCAATTATTTCCGGCGGCGGAGCAGGCCATGAGCCGCTGCATGCAGGCTTTGTAGGAAAGGGCATGCTGGATGCTGCAATTTCCGGAAATGTATTCTCTTCTCCGAGCCCGGACCGTATCGGCAGTGCCATTGAGCAGGTTTCCTGCGGAAAAGGCGTACTGATGGTAATCAAGAACTACTCCGGTGATATCATGAACTTCGGTCTTTCTGCAGACCTTGCTGAGATGGATGACATCGAGGTTGCGCAGGTTGTCGTAAAAGACGATGTCGCAGTTCCGGACAGAGAAGAGGGAACCGGCAGAAGAGGTATCGCAGGAACCGTTTTTGTACATAAGATCGCAGGCGCTAAGGCTGAGCAGGGGGCAAGCCTGGCTGAGGTAAAAGCAGCTGCTGAGAAGGCAATCCGCAACATCCGCACCATGGGTGTTGCCATGACTCCGTGCATCCTTCCGGCAGTCGGCAAACCTGGATTCCAGATTGCGGATGATGAGATTGAGATTGGCATGGGAATCCATGGTGAAAAGGGAATTGAGACCACCAAGATCAAGACTGCAAAAGAGATCGCAGAGATCCTGGTAGGCCGCATCCTGGACGATTACGATTATTCCGGCAGCGAAGTTGCAGTTTTAGTAAACGGACTTGGCGGAACTCCGCTGATGGAGCTTTACATCCTGAACATGGAAGTACAGAAGATTCTGGAAGAGAAGGGCATCAAGGCATACCGTACCTTCGTAGGCAACTACTGCACCTCCATTGATATGACCGGTGCATCGGTTACCCTGATGAAACTGGATGATGAACTGAAAGAACTGCTGGATGCTCCGTGTGACACCCCGGCACTGAAGATCTGAGGGAGGGAATAAAAGATGAGCTTTACTTTAACCGCAAAGGATTACGCAGAATATATCAAACTGGCATATGACCTGATCCATTCCAAGGGTGATTACATCACCGAGCTGGACAGTGTTACCGGAGACGGAGATCACTGGACCAACATCAACATGGGTTTTGAGAATCTGGTAAAGAACATTGACCGCCTGGAAGTTATGGGACTTTCCGATGAGTTCAAGGAAATCGGCAAGATCATGATGTCTGTTATCGGCGGTTCTTCAGGTGTTTTGTACGGCAGTGCTTACATTGCCGCAGCAAAGGTATTAAAGGAGAAGGATGCTCTTCATGATGCTGATCTGTGCGCAGTCCTGAAGGCAATGCTGGATGCCATCGTAGCGAGAGGTCAGGCAAAGGAAGGCTACAAGACCATGATCGATTCCCTGGCACCTGCAGTTAAGAAGTATGAAGAGTGCCTGGCAAACGGAACCCCGTCTGCAGAGTTATGTGATCTGGTTAAGAAGGCTGCAGAGGACGGCGCAGAGAATACCAAGAACATGGAAGCAATCAGAGGACGCGCAAGCTATCAGGCAAACCGCGGACTGGGTCATCTGGATCCTGGCGCTGTTACCATGTCCTATCAAATCGCTACCCTGATGGATTACGCAGCAGGAAAAATCACCGAATAATCAATTCAAATAATTAAGGAGTCACGACGTATATGAGCGAAAATAGAAGACAGCTTCTGAAAGATGCTATGGACAATAAAGAGACATACCGGGTTCCAATGGGATTCTGGCATCATTTCGTGCTTGGAAAAGACCAGTTCCAGGGATTGGAGCGTCCGGAACTTCTGGATCGGATCGTAGAAGGCCACAAACGTTATTTTGAGACGATTGAGCCGGATATGATGAAACTGATGAATGAAGGATTTATGGGCTATCCACCGATCATGGATAATAATCTGGAAACCGCAGAAGATCTTCTTGCGATCAAGAGCATTGGACCGGACCATCCCTGGATTACAGAGCAGGTGAAGCATGTGCGCCGTCTGGTGGATCTGTTTGGCGATAAGGTCATGACCTTTTACAATGTATTCGCTCCTTTGCAGGTCATCCGTATTCGTCTGGACTTTTATGATCTGAAATATGATCAGTTTGTATATCTGGCAGAGCATTTCCCGGAAGAACTCCATAAAGCCGGAATGGAAATCCAGAAGGACATCAATACACTGGTTACAAAGCTTCTGACCGAAACAAAGCTGGATGGTATTTATTACTGTGTTCAGAATATTCAGAGCAAGATGTATGACCGGGAGACCTATGACCGCCTGATCCGTCCGACAGAGATCGGCGTACTGGAAAATGCAAATAAGCTGAGTGATTACAATATCCTTCATATCTGCGGCTATGCACATCATCAAAATGATTTAACCTGGTATCAGGACTATGAGGCAAAGGCTTATAACTGGGCGACCTTCACAGAGGGTGTGACCATTGAGGAAGGCCGTAAGCTGTTCCCAGGCAAGTGTGTGCTGGGCGGTTTTGACAATAACCCGGAGACCCTGATCGACAGCGGAAGTGAAGAGGAAGTCTGTAAATTTGTAGACCAGCTCATCAAGGAAAACGGACACCGCGGTTACATCATGGGCGCTGATTGTTCCATTCCGAATAAAATCAATGATGGAAGAATCCATTGGATTTCCAGACAGGTGAAAGAAAAGGAGAATTGTATGAAAGACGATAGAAAAGCAGTGATTGATGCGTTTTTAAATAATGAGACTGAGGAGAGGGTACCGGCTGCTTTCTGGCATCATTTCGTATCCTTCCATAATCATTACAGCGGTTCTGATCCGGAGATCTTCAATACCGTAGTGGCTGAGCAGAAGAGATATATTGATGAAGTAAAGCCGGATATGTTAAAAATCATGTCCGACGGCTTCTTTGGTCATCCGTCTGTATGCCGCAAGACCATCACTTCCGTTGAGGATCTCGATAAGGTGGACTCCGTGGGACCGGATCATCCGTGGATCACAAAACAGGTAGAGTATGTCAAGGAAATCTGCGAGTATGCAGGAGATGATGTATATAAATATTACAATCTGTTCTCTCCGCTTCAGTACATTCGTCTGCGTTTTGAGGAATATGATGAGGATTTCAAGAAATTTGTCAGATTATTCCATGAGAATCCGCAGGTGATGGAAAAAGCAGCAAGATGCATTGCTGAGGATACCAAGATTCTTGTAAAGAAGCTGTTTGAGGAGACCTCCATTGACGGTATCTATTACAGCGTTCAGTGCGTACAGGATAAAATGCTGACGCATGACGGCCACAAGAAGCTGGTAGAACCGCTTGATCTGGATGTTCTGAATTACATTAATCAGTTTGCAGATAATACCATTCTCCATATCTGCGGATATGGAAAATATACCAATCATTTAAGCTGGTATAAGGATTATCCTGTAAAGGCTTATAACTGGGCTGTTTATTCCGAGGGAATCACGCTTGGTGAAGGAAAGAAAATCTTAGGGGATAAGCCGGTACTTGGTGGATTCGATAATGCAGAGGGAAGTATTCTCTACACGGGAACAGAAGAGGAGCTGCGTGCTGAAATCAAAAAGATCCTGGATGAAGCAGGAACCAGAGGTGTGGCAATCGGTGCTGACTGTACCATCTCTTCCGATATTGCTCCGGAGAGATTAGAGCTGATTCGCCGGATTACAGCAGAATATACAAAACAGTAACGGAGATTGTCTGTTTACGACAGAATGATCGTGAAGGTCCGGAAAAAGCCAGTACAGGTTTTTTCTGGGCCTGTTGTATTTAAGGAGAAAGAATGAGATTTGAGGGCGAGTTAAAAACAGAATTTGATGATTTTGCAAAAGCAATTTCAGATGTATTGGAAACGGATGTGATCATTGCAGATGCAAATATGAATGTGATCGGCAGCGCATTTCAGTATTTCTCTTTGTATCAGGATATTCAGATGGGATCCCTGATGGCAGAGGTGTTTTATGATAACCGGGACGTGCTTCTGGAGCATAAGCGGGATAAAGCAAGCTGCAGACAGTGTGTGGAATATCATAACTGCAAAATGGAGTCCTTTGTGGGAGTACCGATCCGGAGAGATTATCAGCCGATAGGTGTGATCGCTCTGGTGCTGCCCAAGGACCGGGGAAGAACCTTGTTTCGAAAAATAGACTCCACCGTAACCTTCATGCACAGCATGGCAGAGCTGATCGCAGCCAAGATTACAGACAGTCAGTATTCGAAAATCATAACAGAAAAAAATGAGGAGCTGAAAGGAATTCTGGATGCCAATGATGCAGCGCTGGCATATACGGATTTTTACGGAAACATCCTGTTTGTGAACGCTTCTTTCAGAAAGCTGTTTCGGATCACGGAGCCGGTCCTGGGGAAAAAAATCCAGGAATTGTTCCCATATGAGTCTCTGGAGGAAACCTTCCGTACATCGGTGAGAAAACCCAAAATGATAAAAGCAACCATTGAGCGGAATCACTTTTTTGGAATTGTGAATATCAAACCGATTTATGAGAATGAGCGAGATACTTCGATGTTGTTTACTTTCCGTAAATACAGCGAGATCCAGAAGGAGTCGGTACAGTTTACAAACGGAAGTTATATTACCTTCGATTTCCTGGAAGATATCTGTGAAATGGAGCTGTTAAAGGCGGCAAGAAGCTATGCAAGGGAAAATAAAAATATCATCCTGGTGAATACCGATGACGGAGAAATCAACGAGCTTGTGGCAAAAGCGATCCACAATGAATCCAGCCGGAAACTGAAGGATATTCTGATCATGCACAGCTCCAGTATTTATCAGGATTATCTGTGTGAGTATCTGTTTGGAGAAGACGGACTGCTGAAAAATATCCATGACGGAACCATCATCATCCATTATCCGGAGCGGATGCAGATCTATTATCAGGAGCGCCTGGCAGAGGTGATCAGGAACCGGCAAAAGCAGAGAGATCTGGAGCCGGTGCGGATTATTTTCTGTACGGATAAAAATCTGGAGGAGCGGTGTCAGGCCGGACTGTTCAGCCTGAGACTGTATGACATCATGAAGGAGAATAGTCTGCGGCCGGTACATACGGTTCACACAGACAGGGATCTTTTTGTGCGTTATACGGAAAATATGCTGGATTATTATTGCCGCATCCACAAAAGAACCAGGACGGCAGCAGCAATAGCGCCCGCAGATTATGAGCGGCTGATGGGAATGGAAATCAACGAACTGAATATTCAGCTGGAAATGGCGGTGATGCATGACGGATATGTACATACAGCAATGGAATTTCCCCATATTTCCTCCAGAGAGTATGAACTGAAACAAATACGGGAATTGCTGGATGCAGGAAAGACCCAGAAGGAAATCTGCAGCAGGCTCTCCATTTCCCGCAGTACCTTAAATCGCCGGATTGCGGAACTGAGAAAATAATGCTTTTTCATTGCCTTTTCCATGTGTGGATGGTATGATGAGGACATATCGAAAATAGGACAGCAGGTGCCGGAATCGGATAGAAGGATTTCGGGTAAAAGGGAAGCAGGTGGAAAACCTGCGCGATCTCGTCACTGTAAGCAGGGAGCACCGGGTTATGCGCATGTCAAAACGGCATGGCGGCCACTGGTTTTTGGAGACTGGGAAGGTAATCTGAAGTGTGTGGAGCTGCGAGCCAGGAAACCTGCCTGCTGTTGGTACAGGAGCATTCCAGACCACGAGGACTTGGTCGTGCCGCAGGATCTTTTCAGAATTTTTCTCAGGGTTGTTCAGGCCATTGTTCGTGGTATGTTCCGGGTATTCCAAAATCGATAGTGTCAGTACGGATGGTTTTATACCATACCATTTTAGAGGAGGACGTATCATGAAGAAGAGAACACTGACAGCATTATTTGCAGTGACTGCGCTTTCTGCTGCGATGATGGCAGGCTGTGCGGGAAAGGCAGAGAAAGAAGCGGCAACCACAGCGGAGGAAACCACGACTGAGGCGGCAGAGGAAACTACCGAGGCTGAGACTAAAGAAGCTCCGGCTGAGGAGGAAGACGAAGAAAATTACGATACTGGAGATGCATCTATGGACAACACAAGAAATCAGGATGAGATCGGAGAACAGGAGCTGTTGGTAGTAAGCTTCGGAACCAGCTACAACGACAGCCGCCGTCTTACCATCGGAGCGATCGAGAACGCAATGGAAAAGGCATTTCCGGATTATTCTGTAAGACGTGGCTTTACCAGCCAGATCATCATTGATCATGTGAAATCCAGAGATGATGTAACGATCGATAACGTAGATGAGGCATTAAAGCGTGCCGTTGACAATAAAGTAAAGACCCTGGTCATCCAGCCGACCCATCTGATGAACGGCCTGGAGTACAACGATCTTGCAGACGAAGTGGCACAGTATTCTGACGCATTTGATAAAGTAGCCATCGGCCAGCCGCTGTTAACCAGTGATGATGATTTCAAGACAGTGATCAAGGCAATTACGGAGGCTACCGCTGAGTATGATGACGGTGAGACCGCAATCTGCTTCATGGGTCACGGTACTGAGGCTGACTCCAATGCTGTTTACGCAAAGATGCAGGATATGCTTGCTTCTGAGGGTTATGAGCATTACTATGTAGGTACCGTAGAGGCGGAGCCGAGCCTGGAAGATGTTATCGCTAAAGTGAAAGAGGGCGAGTACAAGAAGGTTGTTCTGGAGCCGCTCATGATCGTTGCCGGTGACCATGCAAATAACGATATGGCAGGCGATGAGGATGGTTCCTGGAAGAAGGAGTTTGAGAAAGCGGGTTACGATGTAACCTGTCTGGTTCGTGGCTTAGGCGAGTTAGAGCCGATCCAGCAGCTGTTTACAGAGCATGCGCAGGCAGCTATCGACAGCCTGAAGTAATCAAATAGTATAAAAATAAGACAGAGAATGGGCGGCGGATGGAATTCCGGCCGCCCGTTTTGATAGGGATGAAAATATGAGAAAAAATATATACGGAATTATGGCAGCAGTATGCTTAAGCAGTGTACTGGCAGCAGGATGCGGTGGAAAAAATCAGGCAGAGACACTGCCGGCACAGAGCAGCGAGACAATGTCGGTACAGGTAAGTGAGACCGTGGAAGCGACGGAAGAGACTGCAGAGCAGCAGAGTGTTGGGACCGAAGGGATGACACCGGTTTTGGCGTCAGAATTAAGAGATGGAGTGTACCAGATTCAGGTGGATTCCAGCTCCAGCATGTTTCGGATCGAGGCATGTGAGCTGACTGTGAAGGATGGCAGTATGACGGCCGATATGAAGATGGGAGGTACCGGTTATCTGAAGCTTTACATGGGAACCGGGGAAGAAGCGGCAAAGGCGCCGGAGGAGAAGATGATCCCATTTGAGGAAGCTGCGGATGGGAGCCATCATTTCACGGTTCCGGTGGAAGCATTGGATAAGGAACTGGACTGCGCCGCATTCAGCAAGAAGAAAGAAAAATGGTATGACCGTGTTCTGGTATTTCGGGCGGATTCTCTTCCGGCTGATGCGCTGACGGATGCGGCCCAGGTGACAGCAGAGAGTCTGGGACTGGCCGATGGCTGCTATACTGTGGAGGTGTCCATGGAGGGAGGATCCGGCAGGGTGAGCGTGGAATCTCCGGCGAAGCTGGTCGTAAAGGATCAGAAGGCGGTTGCAGAGGTTGTGTGGAGCAGTCCGAACTACGATTATATGAAGGTTGGAGAGGAAAAATTCCTTCCGGTCAATCAGGGCGGAGAAACTTCTGTGTTTGAAATCCCGGTAACGGTGTTTGACCGGAAGATGGCGGTAGCAGCCGATACTACGGCTATGAGTACGCCCCATGAGATTGAATACACGCTGCTGTTTGATTCTGCGAGTATCAAGACAGAATGAGAAAGCAGATTGAACAGTGTGCGAACCGTAACAGAGTGAGGGCAGATATGAGGAAATGTGGGAATATGTGCTTGTACCGCAGGGCCTTGACCGGAGTGCTTGCAGTGCTTCTTGCTGTGGAAATTTCGGCCTGCGGTGGGAAGGCGAAGCCAGGGCAGGAGACGGGAGTGAGTCAGAAAGCAGAAATAACTCAGGAGAAGGCTTCTGCTCCGGTCTGGAAGGACATGAGGCCGGAGCGCAGTATGGAGCTTTCCTATGCGAAGCAGTTTTCGGTGGATTATTATGACGGCGGCTACGATCTGATTCAGGTGCAGGATGACAGTACCTGTCTGGTGGTGCCGGAAGGAGCTGCCGTGCCAGAGGGGCTTCCAGCCTCGATTACTGTTTTGCAAAAACCGTTGGATCATGTGTACCTGGCAGCGACATCGGCTATGGACCTGATCGCGGCCCTGGGCCGTGTGGACCGGATCACGCTGTCCGGAACGAAGGAGTCCGGATGGTATGTGGATGCGGCCAGACAGGCTATGGAAGATGGGACACTATCCTATGCGGGAAAATACAGCGCACCGGATTATGAGCAGATCCTTTCTTCCGGCTGTGATCTGGCACTGGAATCCACGATGATCTATCACGTGCCAGATGTGAAGGCACAGTTAGAGCAGTTAAAGATCCCGGTGTTTGTGGAGCGTTCCAGCTATGAGGAGCATCCGCTGGGAAGAATGGAGTGGATCCGGCTGTATGGCGTGTTATTTGATGCGGAAGAGACGGCGGAGCAGCTGTTTCAAGAGCAGGTGCAGCAGCTTGATACGGTGCTGACCGGACAGTCTGTCGGAAAAAGCGCAGCTTTTTTCTATATTACGTCTAATGGTGCGGTGAATGTACGAAAACCGGGTGATTACGTGGCCAAAATGATCGAGCTGGCTGGCGGAAGCTATGTACCGAAGACGGCTGATACGGATGAGAATGCCCTTTCTACCATGAATATGCAGATGGAAACCTTTTATGCAGAAGCAAAGGAGGCAGACTGTCTGATCTACAACAGCACCATAGAAGGGGAATTGCAGACAATGGATGAGCTATTGCAGAAAAGTCCGCTGCTGAAAGATTTTAAAGCAGTGAAAAGCGGAAATGTGTGGTGCACTGGGAAAAATATGTTCCAGGAAACCATGGGACTTGGTGATATGATCTTAGATCTTCATGCAGTACTTTCGGAGGCTGCGCCGGATGAGAATAGCCTCCATTATCTGCACCGGCTGAAGTGACCACAGAATAGACAGGAGGAGAGGAAGTGTGAAAAATCGAACAGTGCGCTGCAGACTGGTCTTTTTGCTGCTGGCAGGTTTGTTTGTCATTCTGGCAGCACTCAGCTTCAGCGTGGGCAGTGTTTCCCTGTCCCTTCGGGATATGTGTGAGATTCTGTCGGGAGCAGACCGGGAAAGTACAGCCTTTCATATCCTGTGGGACATCCGTTTGCCGCGCCTTTTTGCTGCCGCGCTGCTTGGCGGGGCTCTTTCCGTGTCTGGATTTTTGCTCCAGACCTTTTTTGCAAACCCTATTGCAGGACCTTTTGTTCTGGGGATTTCTTCCGGGGCCAAGCTGGTGGTGGCTTTCGTCATGATCCTGTTTCTGGGAAAGGGTCTTTTTATGGGATCCGCGTCCATGATCGTGGCGGCGTTTGCCGGATCTATGCTTTCCATGGGGTTTGTACTGGTGATCGCACGGCGGGTAAGGCAGATGCCTGTGCTGGTGGTATGCGGTGTTATGATCAGCTATATCTGTTCTGCAATCACGGATTTCGTGGTGACCTTTGCAGATGACGCCAACATTGTAAATTTACACAACTGGTCCATGGGCAGCTTTTCCGGTACGACCTGGGATCAGGTGCGGGTCATGGCGGCGGTGGTGCTTCCTGTATCCGTGTTGTCATTTTGCATGGCAAAGCCCATCAGCGCTTATCAGCTGGGCGAGGAGTATGCCAGGAGCCTTGGCGTGAATGCAAAACGGTTTCGGGCAGAGCTGATCCTTTTATCTAGCGTCCTTTCGGCCTGTGTGACGGCCTTTGCGGGACCGGTATCTTTTGTGGGCATCGCTGTGCCGCAGCTGGTAAAGCGGCTCTTTGGAACGGCAAAGCCCATTGTAGTGCTCCCAGGCTGCTTCCTGGGCGGCGCAGTCTTCTGCCTGCTCAGTGATCTGATCGCCCGGACTCTGTTTGCGCCCACGGAGCTTTCTATCAGTTCGGTGACCGCAGTGTTTGGAGCACCGGTGGTGATCTGGCTTATGATCCGGGGCAGAAGCCGGAAATGAGCAGCGGGAAGGGAGAATGGAAATGATGAGACAGGAAGAGGCATATCTGAGAACAGAGAATCTTGCGGCCGGCTACGATGGAAAGGCATGGATCCGTGAGATCAGCATTCATGCTTCGCGTGGGGAAATTGTGACACTGATCGGCCCGAATGGAGCGGGAAAGTCCACAATTTTAAAAAGCATTGCCGGACAGTTAAAGCCGGTGGGGGGCGTGGTCAGTCTGGACGGCCGGATGATGGAACAGTGGCCGGAAACGGAGATTGCCCGCCGGATGGCGGTGATGATGACGGAGCGGATGCAGCCAGAGCTTATGACCTGCTTTGATGTGGCGGCCATGGGGCGTTATCCCCATACCGGACGTTTCGGAATACTGTCGGAAACGGACTGTGCTATTGTGCGGGAGGCACTTGCCATGGTGCACGCAGAAGAACTGGAAGACCGGGAGTTTTCTCAGATCAGTGATGGTCAGAAACAGCGGATCCTGCTGGCCAGGGCTATCTGCCAGCAGCCGCAGATCATTCTTCTGGATGAGCCGACCTCGTTTCTGGATATCCGCCATAAGATGGAACTGCTGACAATCTTAAAAACGCTGGTGCGTAAGAAGCAGGTGGCTGTGTTAATGTCCATGCACGAGCTGGATCTGGCCCAGAAGGTGTCGGATTACATTGTGTGCGTGGGGGAAAATAAAATCTGGAAATGCGGAATGCCGGAGGAAATTTTTACTGCGGCAAACATGGAGGCGCTGTTTGGAATCCGGGCAGAGAGCTATCAGGCAGAATACGGATCTGTGGAGCTTACGCCGGTATCCGGTGTGCCGGAGGTCTTTGTCATTGGCGGAAACGGAAGCGGAATTCCGGTTTACCGGAAGCTGCAGCGTCAGGGAATTCCCTTTGCAGCAGGAGTACTGCATGAGAACGATCTGGATTATCCGGTGGCAAAGGCACTGGCTGTGCAGGTTATTTCGGAGCGCCCGTATGAACCAATAGGGGAAGCGGCTTATGAAGAGGCACTTCAGGTGATGGAGAAATGCAGAACAGTGATCTGCAGTGTACAGGAGTTTGGAAGCGGAAATCTGAAAAATGCAGATTTACTGCAGCGTTTTATGAAAAAAGGGTAGACAGAAACACTTTACTATGCTACCATGATAACGTGTACGCCGTACGTGTACAATAAGCATTGCGGCGAAAGGATTATCGTTCGTGCATCGTGGAACAGCAATGAGGAGGAAGCAATTATGAGAAAGAGAATGTTAAGCGCAGCAATGGCAGGTATGATGGTGGTATCCATGACTGCATGCGGAGGCAGCAAGCAGGCTGAGACCACCGCAGCAGCAACTGAGGCAGAGACTTCCGCCGAGGAAACTACTGCAGCAGAAACTACCGCTGAGGCAGCAGATGAGGCTGGCGAGCTGGGTGGTACCTTTACCGTAGGTTTTGACCAGGATTTCCCGCCGATGGGCTTTGTAGGAGATGACGGTCAGTATACCGGCTTTGATCTGGAGCTGGCACAGGAGGTTGCAGACAGACTGGGTCTTGAGTTTGTTCCGCAGCCGATCGCATGGGATGCAAAAGATATGGAACTGAGTTCCGGCACTATCGACTGTATCTGGAATGGTTTTACCATGAACGGACGTGAGGATGATTACACCTGGAGTACTCCTTATATGGACAACAGCCAGGTATTTGTTGTAGCAGCAGATTCCGGCATCAGTTCTCTGGCTGATCTGGCCGGCAAGGTTGTTGAGGTTCAGACCGACTCTTCCGCAGAGGCGGCTTTAAAGGATAATGCAGAGTTAAGCGCAACGTTCGGAACACTTCAGACCACCCCGGATTACAACACCGCATTCATGGATCTGGAGATGGGTGCCGTAGATGCCATCGCAATGGATGTCATCGTAGCCGGTTACCAGATCGAGCAGAGAGGTGAGTCTGACAAGTACGTGATCCTTGACGAGACCCTTTCTTCCGAGGAGTACGGCATTGGCTTTAAGAAGGGCAATGAGGAGTTAAGAGATAAGGTCCAGGGCGCGCTGGACGAGATGGCAGCAGACGGTACCATGGCAGAGATTTCTGAGAAATGGTTTGGCCGTGACGTAACCACGATTGGAAAATAACAGTTAAAATGAAACAGAAGGCGAAGGAGCAGGAGTTATGCAGATTAATACCATGATATCACAGTTATCGGGAGGAATGCTGGTCAGCACAGAGATTTTTGTGGTGACGCTGGTATTTTCCCTGCCCCTTGGTCTTCTGATTGCTTTTGGCAGAATGTCGAAGAATAAGGTCCTGCAGGGAATTGTGAAGACCTATATCTCTATCATGCGCGGAACCCCGCTGATGCTGCAGCTGATGGTTGTTTATTTTGGACCGTTCTATCTGTTTGGCATTAAGATCAAGAGCAATAATTACCGTCTGATCGCGGCGATGATCGGATTTGTCATCAATTATGCAGCATATTTTGCGGAGATTTACCGCAGTGGTATCCAGTCTATGCCAAATGGCCAGTATGAAGCTGCAAAGCTTCTTGGCTACAGCCGCAGTCAGACCTTTTTCCGCATCATCCTGCCGCAGGTGATCAAGCGGATCCTGCCATCGGTGACCAATGAGGTGATCACGCTGGTTAAGGATACTTCTCTTGCATTTACCATCAGTGTTCTGGAGATGTTTTCCATGGCGAAGGCCCTGGCATCGGCTCAGACCAGTATGATTCCGTTTGTGGCAGCCGGACTATTCTACTACGTCTTCAACCTTGTGGTAGCGGTTGCTATGGAATGGATCGAGAAGAAACTGTCCTATTATGAATAAACCCGGAGGAATATCATGAACTTACTGGAAATGAATCATGTAAAAAAATCATTTGGAGACCTTGGTGTCATTCAGGATATTTCTCTGCATGTAGGAGAGGGCGAGATCGTCTCCATCATTGGGCCCTCCGGTTCCGGTAAATCTACACTGCTGCGCTGTGCGACCATGTTAGAGACGATGGACAGTGGCGAGCTGATTTACCTGGGAGAGAGGGCAGCGTGGAATGATGCGGATGGAAAGGCTGTTTATGCATCTAAAGCTGAATTGAAGAAAATCCAGCAGAATTATGGCCTGGTATTCCAGAATTTTAACCTGTTCCCACATTATTCGGTGCTGAGAAATGTGATGGATGCGCCGGTAGCTGTGCAGAAACGTGATAAAGAAGAAGTGCGGAAAACAGCGATGGAGCTTTTGGAAAAGATGGGACTGGCGGACAAGGCCGATGCCTATCCGTGTCAGTTATCCGGCGGTCAGTGTCAGCGTGTAGCCATTGCCAGGGCACTGGCGTTAAATCCGAAAATCCTGTTCTTCGATGAACCGACCTCTGCACTAGATCCGGAGCTGACCGGTGAGGTGTTAAAGGTGATCAAGTCCCTTGCGGATCTGCATATCGCCATGGTCATTGTAACGCATGAGATGGCCTTTGCGAGAGATATCTCTGACCGTGTGATCTTTGTGGCAGACGGGGTGATCGTGGAAGAGGGAGCTCCGGCACAGGTATTTGCGTCTGAGAATGAGCGGACAAAAAGTTTCCTGGGACGATACGGAGATATGTTGAAATAAAAGATATTGTGATTGTGAAAATTGTGCCTGGAAGGCCGCCTGAGCAGCTTTCCGGGCCTGTTGTATTTATTTAGGAGTGATGAGTATGCTGTATACATATCCACATTATTATAAAAAATTCCAGTGCATTGCTTCGGAATGTGAGGATACCTGCTGTGCGGGGTGGGCGATCACGATCGATCCGAAGTCTCTTGAGAAGTACCGTCATGCGAGAGGACCAATGAAGGCGCGCCTGAGAGAGTCTGTGGACTGGAAACAGAAGTGCTTTAAGCAGCAGGAACATCGATGTGCCTTTTTGAACGAGGAAAATCTCTGCGATCTTTATGCAGGCATGGGCGCAGACAGTCTGTGCTGGACCTGCAAGACTTACCCGCGCCATATAGAGGTGTTCGACGGTGTGCGGGAGGTATCGCTGTGCTTATCCTGTATTGAGGCAGCGCGGATCATTCTTGGAACAAAGGAGCCGGTACGCTTTCTTTCCAGCGAGAATGATAAAGAAGAAAGCTGCGAGGATGAGGAGTTTGATTTTTTCCTGTATACCAAGCTGGAAGAAACGCGTGATGTAATGTTTGAGATCCTGGAAAACCGGGGACTATCCAGCGAGCTTCGTATGGCTTTGTGCCTGGCTCTGGCGCATGACCTGCAGTGCCGGATAAGGGATGAGAAGCTGTATGAGGTGGACGGGCTGCTGGCCCGGTATTCTGTTGGAAGCATGTGTGGGACAGCGCAGGAGAAAGCAGACGCTGCAACGGATGCCGGACAGCCTGTACAGACCAAAGCCGGGGACACTGTGGCACGCTTCTGCCGCCGTCTGGCCTCAGCCGGTCTGGAGCAGTACAGCCGCTTTGAGACAGCAAGTGAGCTTTATACGGTGTTTGAAAAGATGGAACCACTTGACAGTGCATGGCCTGAGCGCCGGGACGGCATGGATGAAATCCTCTACGGAGCCGGAAAAGAAGTGTATGAGTCAAATCGCCGGGCTTTTCTTACGGCAAACGGCACACGCATGGAGCTTCTCAGGGAGCAGATCATGGTGTACTTTGTGTTCGGCTACTTTTGTGGAGCTGTGTACAATGATAATCCATACGGCAAGCTGAAGCTGGCTGTGGCGGCAACGATTCTGGTGGAGGAGCTGCTGATGGCGGAGTGGCTGCGGGAAGATCTCCCGGAGAAAAAGATTGTGGACCTGGTGCACTGCTTTTCCAGAGAGGTGGAGCATTCTGATGAGAACCGGGGACTTCTGGAGGATGAGCTTGTGAAACGGGAGGAATTCCGTCTGAAGGCACTGCTTGCGGCCGTCATTGAGTGGAAGCGTGCGTAAGCAGGAAAAAAACCTTAAAATTCCTGCAAAATACGCTGAATAGCGCTTGCAAAATACGGAAATTCCTGTAAAATAGAGATGATGCAAAAGACGAGGGACATGACAATGCCCCTCTTTTTTATGAAAGGTGTTAGAAAGAATGATTAGTGCAAATGGTGTTACCCTGCGTGTGGGGAAAAAGGCATTATTTGAAGATGTAAATATCAAATTTACCGAGGGAAACTGCTACGGCCTGATCGGTGCGAACGGAGCCGGAAAGTCTACCTTCTTAAAAATCTTATCTGGACAGTTAGAACCGACCAACGGTGATGTTGTGATCACCCAGGGTCAGCGTCTGTCTTTCCTGCAGCAGGACCACTTTAAATACGACGAGTACACCGTACTGGATACCGTTATCATGGGAAATAAGCGTCTGTATGATGTTATGAAAGAGAAGGATGCTATCTATATGAAGCCGGATTTCTCTGATGAGGACGGAATCAAGGCAGCAGAGTTAGAGGGAGAGTTTGCAGAGATGAATGGCTGGGAGGCTGAATCTGACGCAGCTAACCTGTTAAACGGCCTGGGAGTTGATACCGAGTATCACTACAATCTTATGAAGGACCTGACCGGTGCGTTAAAGGTCAAAGTTCTGCTTGCGCAGGCACTGTTCGGCAACCCGGATATCCTGCTTCTCGACGAGCCGACCAACCATCTGGATCTGGATGCGATCGCATGGCTGGAGGAGTTTTTGATCAACTTTGAGAATACCGTTATCGTGGTATCCCATGACCGTTACTTCCTGAATAAGGTCTGCACCAATATCGCAGATATCGACTACGGAAAAATCCAGCTGTACGCAGGTAACTACGATTTCTGGTATGAATCCAGCCAGTTAATGGTAAAACAGATGAAGGAAGCAAACCGCAAGAAAGAGGAGAAGATCAAAGAGCTGCAGGAGTTTATCCAGCGATTCTCCGCAAACGCTTCCAAATCCAAGCAGGCTACATCCAGAAAACGTGCTCTGGAGAAAATCGAGTTAGACGACATCCGTCCGTCAAGCCGTAAGTATCCGTACATCGATTTCCGCCCGTTCCGTGAGATCGGAAACGAGGTTCTGACCGTTGAGAACTTATCAAAGACCATTGACGGTGAAAAGATTTTAGATGGTATCAGCTTTACCCTGACCCGCGATAATAAGGTTGCACTGGTAGGACCGAATGAGCGTGCAAAAACCGTTCTGTTCCAGATCCTGTCTGGTCAGATGGAGCCGGATGAGGGTTCCTACAAGTGGGGCCTGACTACTACCCAGTCCTACTTCCCGAAGGACAACACCGCTGAGTTTGACAGCGATGATACCATCGTAGACTGGCTGACCCAGTATTCTCCGGAAAAGGATGTAACTTATGTACGTGGTTTCCTTGGCCGTATGCTGTTTGCAGGTGAGGATGGCGTGAAGAAGGTCCGCGTTCTTTCCGGTGGTGAGAAGGTTCGCTGCATGCTTTCCAAGCTGATGATCTCCGGCGCCAATGTGCTGATGTTAGATGAGCCGACTGACCATCTGGATATGGAGTCCATTACTGCGCTGAACAACGGTCTGATCAAATTCCCGGGTGTTCTGATCTTCTCTTCCCGTGACCATCAGATCGTACAGACCACCGCAAACCGCATCATGGAGATCGTAAACGGCAAGCTGATCGATAAGATCACTACCTACGACGAGTACCTTGAGAGCGATGAGATGGCCAGAAAGCGTTTTGTATTCTCAGTTGAGGAGAAAGACGAAGACTAAAAAGATAACAAAGGGCAGTCCTTTAAGCGACCCGGAGGGGATCGAAGGGGACCGTCCTTTTTCATTTCACAGGAAATTGCGTCTTATGGAGGTTTTATGAGTTTAATTACAATCGAACATCTGACAAAATCTTATACGGAGCGCCTGCTGTTTGATGATACGGCGTTCAGCATCAATGAGGGTGAGAAGGTGGGGCTTATCGGTATCAACGGCACTGGTAAATCCACGCTTCTTAAGATTGCAGCAGGGCTGGAAGAGCCGGATGACGGCTCTGTGGTGCGCCGCAGGAATCTTTATATCCGCTATCTGCCGCAGATCCCGGCATTTACCGCAGGAGACACCGTGCTGGATGCCATTGTGCGGGATAACCGGGATGAGCCGCATTTTTCCTCCCGGGAGGAGATCGAGGCCAGTGCAAAAAATATCCTGACACGGTTTGGAATCTATGATTTTGACGAGAAGGTGGAACATCTTTCCGGAGGACAGAGAAAGCGTGTGGCGCTGACCAGTGTACTGCTTTCCACGGCAGATCTTCTGATCCTGGACGAGCCGACAAACCACCTGGACAGTGAGATGGCAGACTGGCTGGAGGAGTATTTAAAGAAATTCCGGGGAGCACTGCTGATGATCACTCATGACCGGTATTTCCTGGACAGCGTGACCAACCGCATTGTAGAGCTGGATAAGGGAAAGCTTTACAGCTATCAGACCAATTATGAGGGCTTTGTCAAGTTAAAAGCTGAGCGCATGGATATGGCTGTGGCCTCTGAGCGTAAGCGCCAGACCATTTTACGGACAGAGCTTGCCTGGATGCAGCGCGGCGCAAGAGCCCGCTCCACCAAACAGAAGGCTCACATCCAGCGCTATGAGGCATTGCGGGACATGGACGCGCCGGAGTTTGACAAAGAGGTGGAGATGGAGTCCATCTCCAGCCGTCTGGGCCGTACTACGGTAGAGGTGAAGGATCTTTGCAAGGCATACGGGAATAAAGTTCTGTTAAAGGATTTTACCTACATCTTTCTGAAAAATGACCGTGTCGGCATCATCGGACCGAACGGAAGCGGAAAGTCTACGCTTATGAAGATGATCGCCGGCTGGGTACAGCCGGATTCCGGAACCATTGAGATCGGACAGACGGTCAAGATCGGCTATTTCTCGCAGGAGAATGAGGCGATGGATGAGAGCCTGAAGGTCATTGACTATATCCGCAATGTGGCAGAGTATGTGCAGACGAAGGACGGAAGTATCAGCGCTTCCCAGATGCTGGAGCGTTTTCTGTTTCCGGGCAGTGTGCAGTATACCACCATCAGCCGTCTCTCAGGCGGAGAGAAACGACGCCTGTATCTCTTGCGGATCCTGATGGATGCGCCGAATGTGCTGCTTTTAGACGAGCCGACCAACGATCTGGATATCCGCACCCTGACGATCCTGGAGGATTATCTGGACAGCTTCCAGGGCATTGTTATCACCGTATCCCATGACCGGTATTTCCTGGACCGCATGGTGCGCCGGATCTTTGCCTTTGAGGGTGACGGAAAGGTGGTGCAGTATGAGGGCGGCTTTACGGATTACCAGGCGGCATATCTGATGAAGCATCCGGAGCTGACTGGCGGAACTGCTGGCGGCAAGGGTGCAGCAGGGCGCGACAGCACTGGAAATGCAGGAGCTGCCGATGGGGACAGTGAAAGCGGCGGTGCCGCAAAAAAATCTTCCCAGGAGGGCAGAGCTCACCAGAAGAAGCTGAAATTTTCATTCAAGGAGCAGCGGGAGTGGGACACTATCGAGGACGAGATTGCAGGTCTGGAAGCAGATCTCGAGACACTGGATGGTCAGATCGCGGAGTCCGCTACCAATTACGGCAGGCTGAACCAGCTCATGACAGAGAAGGCAGAGAAAGAAGCACTGCTGGAAGAAAAGATGGACCGGTGGATGTACTTACAGGAATTAGCTGAGAAAATCGCTGCACAATCGTAATTTTCCTGCTTCTACTTAATCAAAATATGAATTAGGTGCATATCTGCCATGATTTTTCACAATAAAAGTTTCAAAATGAAGGGATTGACTTTAGCAATTTAACTTGCTATAATTTCTACGATACGTAAAGAGCAAAGGGGCTCCGCCGATATTGGCGGTGCCCTATTGTCTTTTTCAGAGAAAGATGATAACTCAAGGAGGAGAAAAGTTATGTCTTATGTAGATGAGATCTATGAGAGAGTAGTAGCCCAGAACCCGGGCGAGCCGGAATTCCATCAGGCAGTAAAAGAGGTTCTGGATTCCTTAAAACTGGTTATTGACGCAAACGAGGAGAAATACCGCAAGGCTGGTATCCTGGAGCGTTTTGTAGAGCCGGAGAGAATTGTCTCCTTCAAGGTTCCGTGGGTAGATGATAAGGGCAATGTACAGGTAAACAAGGGCTATCGTGTACAGTTCAACAGCGCAATCGGACCGTACAAGGGAGGTCTTCGTCTCCATCCGTCCGTAAACCAGAGCATCTTAAAATTCTTAGGTTTCGAGCAGACTCTGAAAAACTCCCTGACCGGTCTTCCTATGGGCGGCGGTAAAGGTGGTTCCAACTTTGATCCGAAGGGCAAATCTGACCGTGAGGTTATGGCATTCTGCCAGAGCTTTATGACTGAGCTGTACCGTCACATCGGCAAAGATACTGACTGCCCGGCTGGTGATATCGGCGTAGGCGCAAGAGAGGTTGGCTTCCTGTTCGGACAGTATAAGAGAATTACCGGTCTGTACGAGGGCGTTCTGACCGGTAAAGGTCTGACCTTCGGCGGTTCCCTGGCAAGAACTGAGGCAACTGGTTACGGCCTGATCTACATGCTGGATGAGATGTTAAAGCACAATGGCAAAGAGCTGGCCGGCAAGACTGTTCTGGTATCCGGTTCCGGTAATGTAGCAATCTACGCAGTACAGAAGGCTCAGGCACTTGGTGCTAAGGTTGTTGCTATGAGTGATTCCAACGGCTATGTATATGATCCGGACGGCATCAAGCTGGATGTTGTAAAAGAGATCAAGGAAGGTCGTCGCGGCAGAATCAAAGAGTACGTTGACGCTGTTCCGACTGCAAAATATACGGAGGGCAAGGGCATCTGGACCATTCCGTGTGACATCGCTCTTCCGTGCGCAACCCAGAACGAGCTGAATCTGGATGACGCAAAGGCTCTGATCGCAAACGGCTGCTTCGCAGTAGCAGAGGGTGCAAACATGCCGTCCACCAGAGAAGCTACCGACCTGTTCGTAGAGAAGAAGATCCTCTTCATGCCTGGTAAGGCTGCAAACGCAGGCGGTGTTGCAGTATCCGGTCTGGAGCAGAGCCAGAACAGCATGAGACTGTCCTGGACCTTTGAGGAGGTTGACGCAAAGCTGCATGACATCATGGTTGGCATTTTCGCAAAGGTTGATGATGCTGCAAAACGCTATGGCGCAGAGGGCAACTATGTGGCAGGCGCAAACATTGCAGGATTCGAAAAGGTTGCAAATGCTATGATCGCACAGGGTATTGTGTAAAATCTGATTTGAGTTAAAACAAAGATATAAAAAATCCCACAGTATCTGGGCAGTTTGCCCAGATACTGTGGGATTTTTCGTTTCAGTTAGAAATGGTTTTTGATGGAAAAAGATAATCAGGTTAAAATGACAGAAACGCCATCAGGAATCAGGGTGATGGAAGGTTCCGGTTTATGCAGAATTTCGATGGCCTGGCAAAAGGCATCGGAAAGGGAATTGCTATAAATAAGGTGCAGGGCTTCTACCATCTCTCTGGGTGCATCGCTTACCAGAATTACAGTGTGGTCCAGAAGAATCTGACAGAAAATCTGGGACTGCCACTGATCTGGAATCGTTTTAGTTTGCGCGCGCGAAAGGATGCCATCGAGAATTTTTTTGGTATCTGGCTCTCGGGCAAAGGTCTGGAAGAAATCCTGACCGCCATGTCCGTCACAGCAGCTGGAAAGCATAATAATGATACCACCCTTTTTGCAGGAGGCAGCAGCAGTGGTCATTCCCTTGACACTCTGGTAGATATTCTGATCAAGAGGATAACCGCCGTTGGAAGTGATTACAATATCTGAAAAAACTGGTTTGCGGCGGCACATAGAAGATAAAAAGGCAACGCCGGCTTTATGGGCAGTATCAATGTCACCGGCTACTGCGCCGATAATTTCTTTATTCTGGTTCAGGATCACATTCAGGATAAAGCGGATTCCAGAAGCTTTTGCAGCAAAGAGCATATCTTCATGAACTGGATTTCCTTCCAGAATGCCTGAGACGGAATGAGGATCATGAATATTGCAGGCCGCATGATTGTACATAATGGTTTTTCTGGAGGCAACACCAGGAAGGATGCTTTTTCGGCCGCCAGAGAAACCTGCAAAGAAATGCGGCTCAATAAATCCCTCAGCAATCAGAATGGTAATTTGTGCATCTGGATTGCCTTTTCGGATTTCCTGTAGAAGAAGCGGCATCGTGATCTGGCTGGGCATGGGGCGGGTGTGGTCAGAGGTGATGACCGTAACGGTTTTGCAGCCCTTGGCGAGAACAGAAAGCTCGGCGGTATCATGTGGATTTTCCAGTGCATATTTGACGGTTTCCTCCGGTCCCAGAGGTGGCCTGTAAGAGGACAGATCAGATTCGATGACAGCCTGAATACAGGTTTCTGGAAGAATTGCAGTCTGAGTTGTTTTTCCGTATGGAAAAGAGTATGTATATAACGGATAAAAAGGAGAGAGTGCGATATGTTTATGAATGTAGAATTGGTCGATGAAAAATTGATTCGCGGAGATGTCAGAACTCCAGAGGGAGACGGGCCATTCCCAACCGTGTGTTTTTACCATGGATTCTGCGTGGACCGGATTGGTATTATGAGGCTACATGAGCTTTTTGCAAGAAAGTGTGTGGAAAACGGAATTGCCTGTGTGAAATTTGATTTTTACGGTTGTGGAGAGAGTGACGGCGATTTTTCTGAGATGCGTTATCTGGATGAGATTGAGCAGGCAAAGGCAATTTATAATTGGACAAAAGAACAGAGCTGGTGTGATCCGGATAATCTTTATCCGGTAGGACACAGCCTTGGCGGAGCAATTTAGTTCGGTTTCATGGAAAAATCAGGTGTATGATTGCAGTATCGAATATTTGAAGAGAAAAATTGCAGAGTAGAATTAAAGGGGGATTCTGGGCTTATGAGAATGGTGGTATTAGACGGATATACTGAAAATTCAGAGGGGCATCATCGGAAAAGCGAATATTGAAAAAATGAAAGATGGTGTGATCATCATCAATAACAGTCATTTGTTATAGTTGCTATGGATCAGGATGAAGAGGAAAGGCCGCAAATACACGCGGCTTCTCCTCTTCATTTTCTTTTGTTATGAATTTGGTAACGTGTTTTTTCCTGCTGGGCTTTTGAGCAGGCGGTATCCTTCTATCGTCTTGCGGTGGTGAATTATATAGGTTTTCATGATAAAGGCATGCTGTTAGCAGGCGGCTGCGGAAACACCAACGGCGAACCAAAGATTGAACGCACAGGTTATCTGCAAAAAGCCTTTGAATTCGGAAAACAGATATATCCGGAAGAATTAAACACAGATCAATAATCAAATTTTCCGTCGTTCTTTTCTTCCAGTGCTTTGATCAGATTGTAAGTCATTTCATTATAAGGGCATTCCACGCCAACCTCTTTTCCCATGCGGATCAGGGCACCGGAAAACATATCAATCTCGGTATGTCGGTGTGCATCAAGATCCTGCAGGGTGGAATAGCGCTGGGACGGAAGCCATTTGGCGGCTTTAAATTCATCTGTTAAGGGAATGCCCTTTGCATTGGCTACTAGGACAACCTCATGGCGCATTCTGCGCATAATGGCATCTGCATAGATGCTGTCATCATAAACTCCGATGCCGACACCAAGAATGGCCTGAGGCAGATTGCGGGAAACATTTAAGCCGAATTTATCCCACATATCTAGCAGGATATCATCACTTAAATGAAGAGTAACCGGTGTGTCAGCAAAAATCTCCGCAATAGCAGCAAGCCTTGGATCCTGGCAGGCAGGCTGGTTCGGGATTCCGATGTAGATTCCGTTGTAGCCTTTTGGAAGTGAAAAATGAATGGAATTTCCGATTCGATGGGAGGCAATGCGGATCAGAGAGTAAATCATATGCTCCATGCCGATGCGCTGACCAATGAGCTCCTCACTGTCGACACCGTTTAGGAGGCTGACCACCATGGTATGTTTATCAGTGATGGTCTCGATATCCGGCAGAGAATCGCGAAGCTGGGTGTATTTTGTACAGACAAACAGAAGATCCACACCATGGGCTTCGGCCGGTGTTTTTATATGAAGAGAATAGACTTTGTCATTGATATTCAGGCCATTTTTGGCGAGACGATCTTTTCGTTCCCCATCTGCGATGACCCAGAGATTTTCTTTATACTTGTCGGAAAGTCCCATAACCAGGTAGGAACCTACTGCGCCTGCGCCCAGAATGGCGATGGTGCGGATATGCTGATTCATAATTGTGTGCCTCCTCTTATCAGTTTTCATCAGAGCATGATAATGATTTTACTATATAGCATAATGCATAAAAAAACAATTGCGAATTTGGGCAGGATGGAAAATGTGAAAAACATGAAATTTTCAAATACTGTAATTTATGTATGTAATAATTGAAAACTGCATTGCTATCATGTATAATGAGGCGTAAAGAAAGGGCGGAGAATTTCTTCGCCCTTTCAAATTAGACGGTTTAGAAGGTGAGCATATGCATAAATTTCTGCGAAGCATTGGCTTTAGCACATATAGAAAAAAGCGTGATATCGAAAAGCTTCTGGCATCATTGATCCCATCTGCCAAATGGCGCCGGATCCAGTTGGATGAAGAAACCAATCTCTGTGAACTGCGGGCTGAGGTGGCACCTGGTATGGGAATTGTCATGATGGGTGAGATGGATGAAGAGGGCGCCTTTCAGTGCGAATATTACTATCCTTATCTGAATTCCTCGGATGTTTCTTCTACAACGGACTGCTCAATTCAGCGGCATACGGAAAAAGAGACTTACGCGGGATTGCTCGATGAATACCGTGTTGGAATCTCTCTGATTTTCTATCTGGGAAACTGTTATGAGTACCGTGAGCGCAAGGCAAAGCGTATGCCTCGGACGACAGAATCTGTGAATCTGACCGGTCTGGCTATTGAGGGGAAGGTTCTGCTTCCACTTCACAAAACCAGAAAGCAGATTGAGATGGCGAAGGTGGCGGCAAGAGACCGCAATAACCTGTTAGAGGCAGCGAAGAAAGGCGATGAAGATGCCATGGAAACGCTGACAATTGAGGACATTGATCTGTACTCCCAGGTTTCCAGACGTGCCATGAAGGAAGATCTGTACTCTATTGTGGACTCCAGCTTCATGCCCTGCGGCATCGAATGTGACCAGTATTCTATTATCGGTGAGATCACCGGGATTGAGATCAGGGAAAACCGGGTAAGCGGTGAAATGGTTTATGACCTGACTATCAGCTGCAGCGATATGCTTTTCCATGTAGGAATTGCCCAGAAGGATCTGATGGGCGAGCCAAAGGTAGGACGCCGCTTTAAGGGACAGATCTGGATGCAGGGAACGGCAAAATTTGCAGAATCGTAGGACTTGCTATTTTGCGAGATTTTTGTTATTCTATATAAGTACATTTCGCGTACGATGTTCTCATAGTTAAATGGATATCAGATGATTCATCACGAAAGTGATTGAGTTCATAAAATTGGTCGCCGTGACCGAAAAGGCTGAAAAAGCCCGAGAATACGGCATTTGTTCCCATAGTTAAATGGATATAACAAGCGCCTCCTAAGCGGCAGATTGTTCGATTCCTTCGAGCAATGAAAATTGCATAAATCTTAAAAATGTCTCAGTAGCTCAGCTGGATAGAGCACACGCCTCCTAAGCGTGGGGTCGGAGGTTCAAATC
>ERZ773216.923-NODE-923-length-39007-cov-4.676884_pt1 | contig 39007 bp, 38 predicted proteins | sample MGYA00511259_ERZ773216 | MGnify/ENA primary metagenome ERZ773216 (study PRJEB29015, sample SAMEA2737764) | human gut metagenome | biome: human gut; feature: human-associated habitat; material: faeces | place: China | collected 2012 ... | reverse complement strand
TTCTCACCGATTACCGTTTTAATTCTTAATGCCGTAAATAAATTCCCTCAGCGCGCGCGAATTGGTCTCAAAATCAACCGAGAAAAGACTGCGCCCGCCGAGTCCTCTCATCCCGCCGTAGCTGCCGCTTACAGGAACGGTCATTTGCTTAATTTCCACACCCCGGTATTTAGGAGCCAAAAGCAGCAGCTCGGTAATCTCAAGCCGTGTGAGGTTAGTCTGTACAAGCGGCAGAACATTGTTGAGCAGTCCGTTCAGCTCGGCTATATCAAGCTCTTTCGTTTTGATGACGACCGCCTGTATGACATTTCTTTGGCGTTCTATCCTGTGCCAGTCGCTGTCTATATGTCTGCAGCGAGCATAAACGAGCGCCGCTTCCCCGTCCAAATGGTTTAGACCTGCAGTATATTTTTTTAAGCCGGTTCCCTCATTAACATAGCCTGCTTCTGCCGCAGTCAATTCAATATCGATTCCGCCGACCGCCTCTATCCCCTTTTTAAAGGTGGCAAAATTCACGCGTATGTATCTTTCGACATCCACCTTGAAGCACTCGCGCACCTCGCGCATCATAAGATCCGCGCCGCCGTAGCGGAAGGTGTGGGTCAGCCAGTCGTACTGCCCCTTGTATTTGCCGTCAAGTATCGGCATACCCATACCGCGCTCAAGGCTTGCAAGCTTTAAGGAGCCATCCTTTTTGCCGACCGCCACGACACCGGGCAGGAACAGTGCCCACATACTGCCCAGCAGACCCGTTTCCTTGACGATCAGGTAGCGATGCAATCGCGCAGACTGCATCCAGTGGATGCAGTTCACGGGTTTGGGTGTTTCCCAACAAGCATTTTGCAAAGCAAAATGAACAGTTGTATAGACAGCTGCCCTGCTTGCGTACTTTGTGAAGGGGTTCAATCTTAGAAATTTTCGTTTGAGGGAACTGCTATTCCGATACTCAAAATTTCAAAATCAAGTTCATCATTCATGCCGTCAGTTTCAAAGAAAACTTTGAAGCGGGCGGTTATTTTTGTGCAAAACGAAATGCACGCAGCTAAAGCAAGTTGTATGCAAAAGCGGAGGTCATACCTGCCGGGTTTCCTTTTGCCGCTTTTGTGCATTGCAGGCGCCCTCTGCACAAAAAAGTTCGCCGCTCCTTTGACGGAACGGCGAACTTGCTCGGATCGTTTACGGTCTGCTGTCTTGTCACGGCAGCGGGCAGGTCACAGAAGGCTCAGGGCCTCTTCATCTGCCACCAGCGTGCAGTCCGGATGCAGCTGCAGGATGGAGCCGGGGCATTCCGGCGTGACCGGGCCGGACACGACCGCTTTGACGGCCTTTGCCTTGGCCAAGCCGTTGGCGACCACCAGCACCTTGCGGGCCTGCATGATGGTCTTGATGCCCATGGTATAGGCCTGCCTGGGCACCAGATCTTCGTTGCCGTCAAAGAAGCGCTTGTTGGCCTCGATGGTGGCTTCGGTCAGATCGACGCAGTGGGTCTCCAGCTCAAACGCCTTGCCCGGCTCGTTGAAGCCGATGTGGCCGTTCGGGCCAAGGCCCAGCAGCTGCAGGTCGATGCCGCCCACGCTGTGGATGATCTGGTTGTACTGGGCGCAGGCATCGTCTGCATCGGGGTTGGTGCCATCCGGCAGGTGGATGTGCGCCGGGTCGATGTTCACATGATCGAACAGGTTGCGGTGCATGAAGCTCCAGTAGCTTTCCGGGTGGTCCTTGGGCAGGCCGCGGTACTCGTCCAGGTTCACGGTGGTGACCTCCGAGAAATCAATGTCGCCCTTGTTGTACCACTCCACCAGCTGCTGGTAGGCCCCCACCGGGGTGCCGCCGGTGGCCAGACCCAGCACGCAGTCGGGTTTCAGGATGATCTGCGCCGAAAGGATGTTGGCCGCCTTGCGGGACATGTCTGCGTAATCGTTTGCGCGAATGATCTTCATCGGTTCTCCGCTCCTTTGTTTTTACTTCAGCAGCAGCGGCAGAAAGCTGGTGCCGTTTTCCGGTGCCTTGCTGTGGAAATAGTCCGCAGCGGTCGCACCGACATCGCTGAGGGTCTTGCGGATCCCGATATTCTTGGGGGTGGAGTGGGCGCTGTGGATCATCAGCGGCACCATCTCACGGGTGTGGTGCGGGTGTCCGATGGTCGGGTCGTTGCCGTGGTCCGCCTGCACGATGAGGATATCGTCCTCGCCCAAGGCGTCGCGGATCTTGCCGATCCATTCGTCCGCCACCCGCAGGCGGTCTGCGTAGGCCGCGACATTCTCCCGGTGGCCGCACAGGTCCGTTTCCTGCACGTTGGTGCAGATGAACGCAGTCTCCTGCTCCTTTACGATCTCCAGGGTGCGCTGCAGCACGCTGGCCGTGTCCACCATGGGGATGCTGGTGCCGTAATTGTTCGTGACCACGTCGGCCACCTTGCCCAGCAGGAACACCGGCAGGCCGCTCTTGCCCAAAATCGTCGGGATCTGCACCTCCGGGTCAACGCCGTAGCCCATGTGGATGCAATGGTAGTCGTTGTTGTAAACGCCGCTGGCCGGGGCATTCACGCCGATGTAATCGCCGTGTTCCTCAATGGCATCCAGCAGGTTCTGCAGGTGCACGCCGCGCCCGCCGAAGGTGATGACGCGGGGCACGACCGACACGCTGCGCACCAGATGACCGATCTTGAGCTCTTCCTCAAAATCAAGGTCGTCGATGGCCGCCGTGACGTTGAAGGCCTGACCCGGATCGCATTCCACATTGTCGGCCACGGTGCAGGCCTCGTTGACGATCAGCAGGCGCTTGCCGGATGTTCCGGTGTAATACCGGACATGGTAACCCGCATCCTCCAGCGTCTTTTTGATGAGCTCGATCTTATTGCAGATCGGCTCCCCGAAGGGCTTTGCCGGGCGGGTGCCCATGATCTCCTGATGGCCGAAGAAGGTGTCCGCACCATCGTGCATCAGCTCGGCACGGCCGAACGTTGCATCCGTCGCAAACGGCAGGCCGGGGAACTCCCGCCCCACGATGTTCGCCAGACCAAGGCTTGCCAGATTGGGCAGCTTCAGGTCCGGCGTGCGCTCAAAGATATGCACGCAGGTGTTGGCACCGCAGTCCGCAGGGCGCACCTGCGGCACATCCGGCATTGCGCTATCTCCAAAACCATCCAGAACGATTACAACAAACTTTCCCATTGCGAATTATCCTTTCTGTCATTCCCGGACCGGTTCTCCCAGCGCAGAGTACAGGCCCGCCAGCTCCGGCTTGCCGGAGGACAGCCCTTTGACCACTGCCACCCGGCTCCGGGTCACAAAGAACTGTGTCCGGAACGCCATGACCGCCGCAGCCGAGACCGGACAGTTCTGCTGCAGTTCAAAATGATAGTCGATGCTGGAGTCGTCCGGCGGCAGCACCGGCACGACCTTTGCATTTTCCGGCGTCGTGCCCACCAGGGCGTTCTTCATATGGCCGCGGCGGTAATGCCCGCCGCCGTAGCAGTACGCCTTATCGCCCAGATTGTGGCTGACCTCCGAAACATACAGGTAGCCGGGGCGCTCCTCGGCATCCGGGTGGCCGGCATGATACGGTGTCGTTCCGGTCAGGCCGTGTCCCGGTTCCCCGTGGGTGCCGCCTGCCGCCGCGATCATCGGGATGCTGTGGGTGCAGGTGGCACTGGGCGTATTGAGCATCAGGTCCCGGTAGCCGCGGGCGCGCAGCATTTCGGCTGCGGTCTGCACGGTCCGGAGGTTGGGCATGGGCAGGATATCCTGTACCGCTTCGTCGTACAAAAAGCAAGGGAAGCTGCACACGCCGCCCACCTCCACATTCGGCATCGCCTCGATCGCGCGCACTGCGCTGTCCAGTTCCTGCAATTCAAAGCCGCCGTACTGCCCGGAATACAGCATATCGCCATCTCCCAGAACACGGAGCATCAGCTTCTGGTGCAGGCCCAGCTCGGTGCAGACTGCGCTGATCTCGCGGGCTTTTTCCAGCGTGTACACCGTTACGATCACCGGCTTTGCGCGGAGGATCTTTTTCAGGGCCGCCCGGGGGATCTGGACCAGATGCCCTACGTTGCCGAGGGGGATCTGATTTTCCACCATCGTCAGCGCCTCGCGGAAGTCCACGCACACAGCGCCCACATATCCCATGTCGGTCAACGCACGGGCGATCAGGGGGTTGCGTCCGATCTGCTTGAGCATGAAAAAGTTCTGCACGCCGTTTGCGTCGCCTGCCTGTTTGATGCTGCGGGCATTTTCCAGGATCGTGTCGTAATCCAGCAGATAGGTGTCCGGCAGGATCACGCCATTCTGCTGCCATTCAATGCCCAGACGCACCAACGGCTGGTTGCGCTCCATTACGGTCTTTAAAAACACAGGGCATCTCTCCTTTTCCTCTCGTTTTTTCAGCGGTTCAGTTTTCCTCGACCTGCTCCATGCAGCTGCGCAGGATGCGGATGATGGTGTCCGGGCCGCTGCGCATGGGATTGATGCGGATCATCCGGTGTTCAATGGTCGGGTCCTGCGCACGGAACGTTCCACTGACACGGTAGATCATGGGGGCAAACTCGTATTTGCTCTCGCTGCCCACCGGATGCGGCGCTGCGCCGAACTTCGGGGCAGCGTCCAGAATTTTTTCGGCGATCTCCTGATCAAACTCCACCAGCAGCACCTTGCTCTGCGCGTTTGCCAGGAACGCCTGCCGCACATGGGGGACCTCGCCGGCGTTCAGGCGGCGGACCAGCTCCTCGTTGACCTCGCTCTGGATGGCGAGCGCCACCGGCGCATAGATCAGGCCGCGCAGGGCCTCCATGGCTTCGTGTCCCTGCACCTGACTGCCGCCGGAATACTGCATCTTGTAGATGCGGTCGATCAGCTCCTTGCTGCCGATCACTGCACCGACGCCCTCCGGACCAAGGATCTTGAAGCAGGAGAAGGTGGACAGGTCGGCCCCCGCCTGGCAGCCGATGGCGTCCACTTTCAGGGCGGCGTAGTTGTCATCGGTCACCACCGGGATGCCCGGCAGCGCAGCCTTGATGGCTGCGATCACGGCCTTGTAGTCGTAGCGGTCCTCCGGCTTCTGCCGGGTCAGCTGCACCAGGGCGCCGCGGATCTCGTCCTTGTGCTGCGCACAGACGGCCTTGAGCTGTTCCAGATCGTTGAAATCCGCGCGGATGGATTTCAGCCCCATGGCGTCGATGGTCACCTGCGTCGTCGTATAGATGGGCGAGGTGTGCACCAGAATGGCATCCCCCGGTTTCAGGCAGGCGGTCAGAGCCCAGCGGATCGCGCCCGTGCCGGAGCCGCGCACAAGCAGCGCCGCCGGGGCATCAAAGGTGTCGGCAAAGACCTTTTCCACCTTTACCGTGCAGCGGGGCTTGTTCAGCCCTTTCACCACGCCGAGGTCGCCCAGCGAGAGGACTTCCTCTCCCTGAAAATTGCGGGTCACCGCGTCAATGACCTTGAACTGGAGCTGTTTTGCCTGTTCCAGCGAGATAGAATGCAGGGGATAGGTTTTCATTGTCAATTCCTCGAATCCTTGTTATTTCTGTCCTTTGTAGATGCGCAGTGCATTGCGGTACAGCAGGTTCTCCCATGCGCGGTCCGGCACGCCTGCCTCGCTTGCCAGCGGAGCAAAGGTGTCCAGCAGGTAGCTGTAGCCCACACCGCCCCGGTCTGCAAAGTTGCTGCGGCGGGTGATGTCCATGCTCATGACGATCTGCGTGTCGTACCCTTCCGCACAAAGGCGGCTGAGCCAGTCTGCACGGGAGACATCGGGCTGGTAGTTGCACTTGCCGATGGTGTCGAACGCAATGTTGACCCCCTGATCCAGCAGGCGCTTCATGTAATCCAGATCGGCCGACAGGTCGATGTGGCTCAGCACCACCCGGCTCAGGTCAACGCCAAAGCTCTTGAAGATCTCCAGCTGCTCCAGGCCGCGCGTGCCCAGCGTTGTGTGGGTGCAGATGGGTGCCCCCGTTTCTGCATGGGCGCGGGATGCCGCACGGAACACCTTGGCCTCCGTCTCGGTGATGTCCTTCGAGGTGCCGATCTCGCCGATGACGGTCGCCCGGACACCGGTGCCTTCCATGCCCTCGGTCAGTTCCTTCACCATGATGTCACACAGCTGCTGTTCGGTCAGCGTATAGCACTCCGGCGGGAGAAAAGGCTCCTTGTAGTAGCCCGTCGCGTGGGTGATCTCCACCCCCGCCTGTGCAGCCATTTTCTGCACATAGGCCACGTTCCGGCCCATCCCGCGGTTGGTCTGGTCGATGATGCCGACCACACCGTGTTCCGCCAGCCGCCGGTACTCCGCCGCGGTCGCGTCAAAATCATCCAGCCTGCAGTCGATGTTCTTCTTCGGGCCGGACAGGTCGATCGTTGTATGCTCGTGCGCATACAGAATCTTTTCAGGCAGTTTCAAAAGGATTCGCCTCCTGTATTGTTTCTTAACCAGAGCCGCCTCCCGACGCAGGCCGGGAGGCGCTCATTTTATCCGGGGATCAGGCGGCAGGGGTGTACAGAGACAGCAGGAACAGCACGTTTGCGATCAGGCCGACCAGGATCGCGCCCAGAGGACCGACCGCCATGGAGACCAGAGGCTTCTTGCTGCACTTGTTGATGCACCAGAATGCCACGATGATGAACAGACCCGTCGTGGGCATGATCGCCTGAGCAGCCAGGATGCCGCCGATCAGCAGGGCGATGTCGATGACGTAGCTCATAGCGGTACGGATGTTGTCGCCGCAGCGCTTGATGCCGGGGAACTTGTCCAGACCCTTTGCGATGACGTTCAGCAGCAGGATCTCCACGCAGATGCAGGCTGCACCGGCGATCAGGGCGATAAAGGGGTTGGGGATCAGCAGACCGATCACAAAGACGAAGGTCATGCCGGCCGGAGCGTAGACGCCGGTGGTGATGGCGGTGGTGGCAACCAGCGGGATAAAGCCGATGGCACGGGCCAGAGCGGTCAGACCTGCGTTGACGCGGTCACCCTCGGCCAGCAGGCCCAGGCTGATGGGGTCACCGGCCATGATGCTCATGCTGGTGCCTGCTGCGATCAGGCCGCCCATGAGGGCCAGAACCGGCATATACTTGCGGATGCGTGCGACCTTGTCGGCAAAGATCTGGGTCAGCATTTCGTTGGAGTTCTGGTCGTTGCCTTCCTTATCCATGGCAGCGAACACCAGCATGATGATCATACCGGCCAGCAGGGCCATACCGTCCTTGTTCAGGCTGATCGTGTGCTCGGCGTCCAGTGCGATCTTGCCGTAAGTCTCAACGATCTGACGGACCAGCAGGGTCACAACGGCGGTGATGATGCCCTTGGCAGCGCCGAACTGCAGGGCAACCGTCACAGCCGGGAAGATGGCGAAGGCCAGCGTGATACCGGCAGAGACCTGGCCCAGGCTGCCCAGGAAGTTGACCGGCAGCAGGTTGAACAGGTCGATGATCACCTGCAGGCCGAACAGCAGGGCCACGCCGTACACAGCGCCGATGACGCCGGAAGCGATCATGCCCTTTTTGGTGTCCGGGCACCAGGTGCCGATGATGTCGGTGGTGAGCAGGATGCAGTGGATCAGGATGATGCTTGCGGCAATGGACGTGGGCAGGCCGTAGCCGATGACCAGACCAAAGCCGATGGCAAAGCTGGTGGCTGCCAGAGCCTTGCGGTCCATGCGCTTTTCCAGATACTCCGGCAGGACCGGGCGCAGGCCGTCGTTGAACACGGCGATGCTCTGGTTTGCCAGAATCGATGCCAACGCACCAACTGCCGCGATGATAACGTAGCGCAGAATGGTTTCCATATGTAATCCTCCTTATTTGACGATCCGGATCAGAAGCCCAGACCCTTGAGAATGATCGGCACGACCTTTTCGATGTGCTGATCCGTAAAGCCGTATGCCTTCTTGCCGGCCTTGACCTGTGCCAGGATCTCGTCCTCGCTCAGCATTTTGCCCGGCATGGACACCGTTGCGCACTGGTTCATGCCCAGCAGGGCAATGGCCATTGCCAGCGCACCGCCGCCGCCCGTCTTGCAGGCGCCGAAGTAGTAATCTGCCTGCCCGGTCTTGACCGCCATTGCCGCCGCAATGTCATCCTTGATCTCCACCGAGGCACGGTCGCCTACAACACCCTTGATGGTGTCATAAACCTTCTGCTTGTCGATCTGGCCGCCTACTACGATTTTCATAAGCTAGCCCTCCTTTCTGATGTGGGTTTTATGCAAATGCTGTCACGATTGTGCCAGCACGACCCCGATGTGCATGGTCAGGAACTTCTGCTCGTCCTCCGGCAGGTCCGGCAGGATCTCCCGCACCAGCGCCTGCGTTGCTTCCAGTGCCTTGGGGAAGGTAGGATCCTGGCTGGTCTCTTCGTAGACCTCTTCGTCCAGCGGCTCCACCGGCTCTCCGCGGTGGATGCGCCCCAGCGCAGCGCACAGGTGCGTGATCATGGCGGAGGCGTTTTCTTCGGTCAATGTCAGACCGTATTTCTCCTGAAAAAAGCGGATCACGTCCTGTACCTTCCGGCAATCCTCCTCGGACAGCATCCCTGCCTGGTGCAGGATCGTTAATCTCGGTTCAAAATCCATCTCTGACATCTCCCAATGATTTTTTGTTTTGCTTACAGCCAGGCGCCGATCTTGTCGGCCAGCGTCTCAGCCGGTGCTTCGGTTCCAAAAATGTTCCAGACCAGCTCACAGATCTCGCCGCAGCAGCTATAGGGGCTGTAGTACGAGGTGGAGTCCGGCTTGAAGCCGACGTTCTGCTTGTTGGTCAGGAAAATGACGGCGGTCTTGTTGGTCTTGTTCATGACCACATGGGTGCCGGTAAAGCCTGCGTGGCCAAAGGCGTCGTAGTGGCGGTCGCCGCGGCCCATGAACGAGGAGCCCCGCTCAAAGCCCAGCCCGCGGGACGGCTTGCCGTTCTGCTCGCTGGTGAACTCGTCGATGACTTCCTTCTTGTAAAGGCGGACGCCCTTGTAGATACCGCCGTTCAGCATGGCCTGGCACAGCACGGCCAGATCTTCCGCGTCGGAGTACAGGCCCGCGTGACCGGCCACGCCGCCGTTTGCCATCCATGCATTGCCGTCGTTGCACTCGCCCTGCAGGGTGTAGTTGCGCCAGCCGGTGAAGGTGCGGAACGCGTCCAGATCGGCGGTACAGTCGTAGCCAAAGCCCGGGTAGTCGATCTCGTCCACCATGGCATACTCATACGGGTTGCCGAAGGAGGTGGCTGCCACATCCTCGGTGGTAAAGCCGTTGGCCAGCGGCAGATAGGTGGTGCGCTTCAGCCCCAGAGGCTTGTAGATCTCGTTCTTGACGTATTCGTCCATCGAGCGCCCGGTAATCCGCTCCACCAGGAAGCCCAGCATCTGGAAGCCCAGGTCGCTGTACTTTTCCTCGCCGGGGGCGAACATCAGCTCACAGTTGCAGATGTAATCCAGCACCTTGGCCTTGTCCTTCTCGATGTAGAGGAACATCGCCTTCCACTGCGGCAGACCGGAGGTGTGGGTCAGCAGCTGATGCACGGTGACGTTTTCCTTCCCGTTCTTGGCAAACTCCGGAATGTAGCTTGCTACCGTGGCATTCAGGTCGATCTTGCCCTCGCTGTACAGCTTCATGATGGACTGTGTCGTGGCCATGATCTTGGTGCAGGATGCCATGTCGAACATGGTATCCATCTGCATGGGGCGGGGATCGTCCAGCCGCACGCCCATGTCGTTGAGCATTGCGTAGCCGTATGCCTTTTCATACACGATCTTGCCGCCGCGTGCCACCACGATCGTTGCGCCGGGGAAATATCCCTGTCCCATGTAGTTTTCCACAATGTTGTCGATGGCCGTCAGGCGGTCATCGGTCCGGACGGGCATTGCAGACCGGGGGAAGCAGTTCTCCGCCTGCTCCGGGCTGGCACACCCCATAAAGGCAGAGGCAGCTGCCAGTGTGCCAACGGTTTTGCCGGATGCGATCAGGAAGTTGCGCCGAGTGATCTTTTTCATGCGAGATCTCCTTTTCTTTCTGTAAAAAAAAATCAGACATCCTGTATCGGTTTTCGGAAGAAAATGTTTTATACAATATTTTGTATTCTCATCCCGAAAGAAACATCCGCATGTCCTCCATGCAGATGTGACTTCTGTTTGACAGCACCTTTGCTTAGTAGCGCGGAATGATCTGCTTGCGCATCACCTGCTGCTGGATGTGGTCCACACGCTCCACCGACAGGATCTTGCGCACCAGCTGCGCGGTGATGTTATCACTTTTCCGGCAGGCAAGCACGGCCACCGTATCTTTTTCCTGCTCATCCAGCCGGGGCATCGGATAATAGCTCAGCCCCTCCGGCAGCATATCGGCGCTCCAGACGCCGGCATCAATGACGCCGCTGTGCAGAAACGGCACCAGTTGACTATAGATGATGGGCACATATTGCACCGGCTTATCGGCAAAACAGAACCGGGTCAGCATCTCCTGGTCCACCGAGGAGGCATCCACGCCCACCTTGCAGTTCTGCCAGTCGCCCTTGAAGTCCGGGCGGACAAAGACCCGATGCTGTTCCACATAGCTCTGCGGGCCAAAGGCCGCGATCCGCTGGATGTCCTTGCCCTCCTGCGCATAGTGTTCAAATGCAAGCTGGCTCATGACGCACAGATGAAAGCGCCCTTCTTCCACACAGTTCAGCCGGTAGCCGGAACCGCGCATAAATGCGATCGCACCCGTGACCCCTTTCTGGTTCAGTTCCTCATACAGTCCGCTGGCCAGACCTTCATAGCGCAGGCCATACGGCATAGGCATCACGCAGGTCAGACCCGTATTGCTGCAATACTGCGCCATTGCCACATAGTCGATCTCTGTTGCAATGGTGCCGTTCTGCCCATGGGATTCCAGACGGATCACATGATTCTGTTTCAGGTTGTTCAGCGCGATCTGGATATTTCCCCGTGCCATCTCGCATTGTTCGCTCAGTTCCGTCACCGTGGGGATCCGGTTTCCCGGTTCCAGCCCTGCCAGGATCTGCGCGACCTGCAGCGTTGCCAGACCAGACTTCTGGAGCAGACTTGTGTTCATCATGGTTGCTCTTCCCTTCTCGACCTATCTTTCAATCCGCATCAGGTGGACCGTGGGAAATTCCACAGGAAAGAAGCGTATTTTGGGCGTTCCGCCCCTCCTCACAAGAGACAGATCGCTTGCAGATTCATGATAATACAAAATTTCATATATTGCAATATGGAGTCTTGCATAAACTTTTTCCATCGAATTTGTACAACCTGATTTTTCATCCGCCGCGGCTTTCCGGTCCGTCACCAGTCTCCCCGGCAGGAACACCATGCGCCGCTTGCCCTTGAGGTCACCCCTGCGTATGCGGGGAAAAGGACCTGACGACCGAGCGCATCCACTGGTTCCGGGGATCACCCCCGCGTGTGCGGGGAAAAGGAAGCCCCACTTACACAAGAAAGGGTGCACGTGGGATCACCCCCGCGTATGCGGGGAAAAGCTAGTGCGCTTGATGTGTTGCCGCTGCCTTGCGGGATCACCCCCGCGTATGCGGGGAAAAGCTCCGAGGATACGCGAAGATCTGGAACGAATGGGGATCACCCCCGCGTATGCGGGGAAAAGTCATTTGAGAATGGTGTGAAGGGTTACTTTGAGGGATCACCCCCGCGTATGCGGGGAAAAGCTGTGGACTGTCCTTTTTCGTTACCCCTTGTAGGGATCACCCCCGCGTATGCGGGGAAAAGTCTCCGCAGAGGACTTTAAACCACAGACAGGGGGGGATCACCCCCGCGTATGCGGGGAAAAGCCGTTGCAATCTTCCGTCAACTGCACCATGGAAGGATTACCCCCGCGTATGCGGGGAAAAGTGATATCCTCCTTACAGTGTGATTTCCTCAGCGGGATCATCCCCGCGTGTGCGGGGAAAAGTTTTTGGCCGTGTACGGTGCTACCGCGCTGTCGGGATCACCCCCGCGTATGCGGGGAAAAGAACAAGTTCCAGACCCACGGTGGTCCAGTTGAGGGATCACCCCCGCGTGTGCGGGGAAAAGCATTGGTGAGACCCTGCTGGAAACTATCGACCGGGATCACCCCCGCGTGTGCGGGGAAAAGCAGCAGATGATCGCCGATGCCGGGAAAGGGATGGGATCACCCCCGCGTATGCGGGGAAAAGCTGAAAGACGGTCGAAACGTCCGCAGAATCCTGGGATCACCCCCGCGTATGCGGGGAAAAGAGACTTAGTTATTTCTGAGAGCGGCGATATTGAGGATCACCCCCGCGTATGCGGGGAAAAGCGCAGGGTCAGGTCATGGCGGGCTTTGCTTTTGGGATCACCCCCGCGTATGCGGGGAAAAGATGGTGTCAATGATTCCGTACAGGCGGTCACGGGGATCACCCCCGCGTGTGCGGGGAAAAGCGAAAAGACACGCTCGATTACTACTACCCGCAGGGATCACCCCCGCGTATGCGGGGAAATGTCTTTCGCCGTGTTGATTGTCTGCATTGCGTTGGGATCACCCCCGCGTATGCGGGGAAAAGTACACCTGACCGCTTATTTCTTTATCATCTGGGGGATCACCCCCGCGTGTGCGGGGAAAAGAATGGTATTTGCAGGGCGAAAGTCCCGCACCTGGGATCACCCCCGCGTATGCGGGGAAAAGCCAGCCAGTATGCCACGTCACGCCCTGCGGCGAGGATCACCCCCGCGTATGCGGGGAAAAGTATAAGACTTGATTGCTGACTGAGTATCGCTAGGGATCACCCCCGCGTATGCGGGGAAAAGGCCCACTGCCAAGGGATGCTCTTCCGGCTCTCGGGATTACCCCCGCGTATGCGGGGAAAAGTCTTTGGAGCGGTTCCGTTCGGGTCTGGGTCTGGGATCACCCCCGCGTATGCGGGGAAAAGGTGGCGGTCTGCCACGACCACGCTTCGGGGGTGGGATCACCCCCGCGTATGCGGGGAAAAGAAGAAGGACACCCACGCAGCCAAGGAAGCCAAGGGATCACCCCCGCGTATGCGGGGAAAAGCGCACGACGGCAGGCAGGTCCTCCGGGGCCTGCGCCGCCACCTCAAATGCGATTGGGATGGTCACCTCCGCCTTGTACAGGTCGGCAATGTCGTACACGAAAGAGCACTCATGCCCGACGTGCACGAATCCCAGCCCCGGCGCACACCCCAGCGCCACAATGACCGCATGGGCCAGCCCGTACAGGCAGGCATGCACGGTGGGTCGCACGGGTGCCGGGGCCGAGCAGCAGCACCGAAATGCCCGGCACATCATCCATGGCTGCTTCCTCCGTGCAGGATGGTCATCAGGCCAAGGCCGTAGGCTTTGCCGCGGCCAATGCCCTGACACAGCATCTCCCGGAACGCTTCCGGGTCGGTCACCTGCAGGATGCCCTCATAGGTCACCGCCAGCAATGTGACCGGCCGCTTTCCGTTCTTCCGGAAGTGACAGGTCTGTTTCCGGGTCACCTGAAAAGCGCCCTCCGTCAGGGCAAAGCCGTGCTTCCCGGCCTGCTCCAGCAGCCACTGTTCCTGCTCCGCTTCCAGATAGCAGGGCTTCAGGGCACCCCGCGCCAGCGGGTCCGCCGGGTCTTTCCGGGTGCGGGTCGGATTTGCCGTCAGACGGAACTGCCAGCAGCTGCCCGGGGTCACCCGTTCCAGCAGCGGCTCGTAGCGGCGCGTTTCCGGCGCGGCTCCCGTCCCGAACTGCGCACACAGTCCGGTCAGGTCGGGGAGCTCCTCGCTGAGCAGCAGCAGATACAGTTTTCCGTTCAGGCTGTCCAGCCGCCACAGCCTGCGGCGTCGTTCGCCGGAGAACGAGTTTTCCACCGCGCCGTGGAACTTCTGTGGAGAAGTCAGCGCGATCATGGTACTGCGGCGGGTGGGGTCAAGTTCTGCGCGGGACAAATACATTGCATCTCACCTCAATTCTGCAATTCCGCCATGGGGTCGTGCTCCGTCGGTTCCGGCATTTCCGGCCGGTCCAGCCGCCATTCCCGCACCGGGCGGAACCCGTACTGTCGGTGCACCGGGCTGAAGGACACCGGCAGATCCTGCCGGGGCACTGCCGCAGGGTCTGCCGGGTCGGCGTCGGCCACGATGCGCAGCTTCCCTGTTTCCGGTTTTCGTCCCTGCATGGGTTCCGTCCGGAGGACGTCCAGCAGGCTCCCCTGCCGGATGCCCAGACAGAGCGGCAGGGGGGGCGGGCAGGAGCGCCGCCCCAGATACAGCGGGTAGACCGGGTGCCGCAGAGCCGCTTCCAGCTCCCGCAGCAGAGCTTCGTCCTCGCTTTCCAGCCCTGCCAGAAAAACGGCGTCCTGCAGATAGTGGCGGTAGGTCACATAGGAGGTGTCCCGGCTTTTGGCGGTGTGAAAATCCACCAGCAGGCTGCCCTCCTGATCCGCCCGCACGGCAAAGCGCAGGCCGTTCAGCCGGGCAAGGCCCTCCGTGTCGTCCCGGCGCAGCCCCAGCGCCGCCGCCAACAGGCCGATCACGCCGCTTTTAGTGGGTTCCCGGTCGGTCTTGCGGGTCTCAAACTTGGAGTCCGAACCCCAGGACTGCAGGGGTGCAGCCAGCCGAAGCAATAAGGTCTCCATGGTCACACCTCATTCCCGGACAGCTTCTCCTCTACGGCCTTTTCCAGTACCACCAGCATGGTGTTCAGCGGCATGGGCTGTGCCAGTTCTTCCAGCCCGGTACCCACCGTAAAGCTCTGCTCCGGTGCCTCTGCAAAGGTATTGTAGAGTTCCTTTGCATACTGTTTCAGCGCCATCTTGGACGGTTCTGCATAGCCTTCTTCGCTCTTGCGCACCGGCTTTTCAAAGGCACCGCAGAGGTTCACCGGCTGGTCCTGCCGCAGGGTGACGTAAACGGCATCCGGCAGGGTGCGGTTGGCAAAGCTGTTCTGCTTGCCGGTGGGCATGGAGCGGATGAACGCCTCACCGAACGCCCGGACCGTCTGTGCCGCCCGCTCTGCGCCCAGCGTGCGCACCAGCTCCAGAACATTGACCGTCGCATAGCGGTACAGGGTGGCAGAGTTGTATTCCACCGTGCCCAGATGCCCGGCACCGGCGTTGTCCTCCGGGGCACAGTCGTCCACGGCGGTGAAATAGTCGAACTCGTTCTGCACGGTGTGGGTAGAGATGCTGTGGGCCACCTGTGCGGCAGCGTCGTAGTTCAGCGACGGGTCATCTGCCACCATGCGGCCAAACAGCGCCATGTCCGCAGAGGGAGCCGCTTTCAGGGCTTCCTTGTACTGCTTTTTGTCCTTGCAGCCTTCTACAGCCAGCTCTGCCAATGCCTTTGCCTGTGCCGTACTCATGAAAAACAGCGCTTTTGTGCCCTTGTCATCACTCTTGATGCCTGCATCTGCAATGACCTTCTGGGCCAGTTTGAGGGCATCCTTGTCCGGAGCAAGGGCTTTGATCTGCTTTGCCACCAGATCCGTGCCCTTCTTGGTGCGGTAACCGGTCTCAACTGCATCGCTCATTTCCCCGGTGAACATCACGCGCATGGCGTGCTTCCACGCCTGCGAGGACACCCGGGCACGGACGGCCCCGCCATAGACAGCGGTCTTGGGGCTGCCGGTGTCGTCGCGGTTGACGCAGCTGGGCGGCACGGTCTGCAGAACATGAAAATCAACATACAGGCGTTTGGTATCCATTTCAATTCTCCTTTTCGTTCTCTTTGGTTTTCTCCGTGGGGCTCGCATAAAGGTCCCGGCCCCACCGCAAACGGACATTCGGCGCACCGTCCACAAACTGGTATTGATACAGATCCTCGGCCAGCTGCGGATAATCCAGCGGGATCCCTTCCCGCCGCAGCAGCTGGATCATCCCGCGCAGGTGGTGCGAGACTTCCGGCATGGAATCCGCCGTTGCCAGTGCGTTGAACCGCCGGAGCACGCTGCTCTCGGTCCAGTCCTGCCCGGCAGCCGTTTTTTCGGCCAGCTGCCGCACTGCACCGCCCAGTGTTCTGCCCGGCTGGTTCATGGAAACACCGGCTTCCCCCTGCTGATGCAGGGCAAACAGGGTCAACGCCGTATAGACGGCCCATTCCGCCTTTGACGGGCCATTGATGCCCTGCAGCTGCTCCGGCATGTCGGCCAGCAGAGCGCCCCACAACGCAGGCAGGTCTCCGGGCTGACGCCCCACGCCCCGGCGCAGCTCGGCAAGCTCGGCCCGTCTCTGCGGCTCCGGCAGAACTTGCAGCCGACGCAGCTGCCGGATCACGCAGGCTTTTACCTCATTGGTTTTCATTCTGTCCCTCCTTCATCCTGTTTCGGGTACAGCTTCCGCAGGTAATATAGAAAGCTGTTATAGGCTTTGGGTGCCGTATACAGGCAGCTCTTATCCTTGTTCTTTGCCTCCGGGATGCGGCGGCCCACAAAGGCGGCAGCTCCCGCTTGCTCCACCATCTGTCTGCCCAATTCTGCCGCAAGCCGGTATGCCTGCTCCTGCCACTCGGCCGCCTTCTCGACCGGTTCATCCGTCTCCGGGTCAATGCTCTGCAGCCACCGCCGGAACGGCTGATCGACCGCAAAATAGAACTGCGCGCGGGCGGCTTCGGCACCGGTGTCGTTCTTGTCCCCTGCCGCAAGGGCCAGGTTCTGTGCCAGACGACCCACGATCCTTGCAGCCTGCTCACAGTTGTTCACCTCATCGTCAACACAGATCTGCCATGTACGGCCCAATTCATTTAGCAGTTCAAGATTCATCGAAAGCGCATCCGTGTAACAATCTTTCATGGAGGCACTTTGCGCTCCGTATTCCACCCCAACTGCACAAACCTGTAGAATTTCTTTTCTGCTCAGCAATTTCCGGCCCTGCAAATAGGTATTCCACCAGATCACGCCGGGTTTATGGCCGCCCCTATCACTGATAGCGGAAAACTCCCGCCAGAGCTGTTTTCCCATCTCATGTTTCCGCGGATCGTAATACACCAGCCCTGTCTTTTTGTCCTCTTTTTTATTCCAGAGCGTCATCGGTTCTGCAAATGCATTCTTGGAATCAAAGAAGTCTCCTCCCAAGACCGTATAGCCCACAACTTTGTTTTCCTTCCGTTCCAGAAGGATCCGTCGAAACTGCGTCGTCATCAGCTCCGCAAAGTTATCCGGGCATGCCACCTCAGTTCGTTCGCCGCTTCTTGCATCCTCAAGCTCCCAACACGGAACATCCGGTTCCCAGAGCTCTCCGCCATCTTGCAGGAACATCAGGTTCCGCATCAGTGTTTCAAACAGATTGCTGCCTTTTACATAGATCACACCGATCCGGCCGAGCCACCCCGGCCCCATCGACGGCAGCGGCCGGTCTTTTGCTTTTTTCTTAGCCGCCGCATCGTCATAATTGTTTAAAGACACAAGCCATCGTGCAGCCTGCGGGTAGTCCATGCTTTCCTTTCCTGTTCCCGCACAGGCAGAAAACAGGCTGGTTTTATTCTCGCTTTCAAACACTTCTCCGTTCAGCTTTTTCGCTCCGAATGGACTGCCGATCTTCGCTTCCGGCACCTGCCAGAAGGGGCGCTCCGGGTGGAACAGCCAGAAACGGTCCTGCCATTTGTCCAGATAATCCCGGATCGGCTGTTCCGGGAAGTGCCCCAACTGCCACAATTCGCCCCAGCGCTGCAGAGCATCCCGGGGTCCTTCAAACGGTGCCGGTACACCGTTCCCATCCACGCGGGAGAACACGGTGTGCAGCACCGCCAGCAGCAGCCGCAGCATGGCGGCGTCCTGTGTGGGCATCTCGCCCGCAAGGTCCACATACGCATGTGCATGGAGCAGTGCGTCGGTCAGCGAGACTTCCTGCACAGTGCAGTCCTGTGTCCGCACTCGGACCCACCGTTCCTGCAGCAGGTTAAACTCCATCGTCTCCATCCTCATCCTCCTTCTGATAGGTCAGGCCGTTCTCACGGTCGTAGTGCAGCACCTGCCCGGCAAGGTGTGCCGTGCGGCGCTCGTCCAGCAGCAGGACCAGTTCCCCGCGCAGCAGCGGGGAGAGCCGCCATGCCGCAAAATGCTTCCGGGTCTCGGCTTCCAGCGCGTCAATGGTTTGCTGCACGCTCCATCGTTTGCTGAAATACCCCGGCAGACGCAGTCTCTGCCGCGCGATCTGCAAGGCTTCTTCCGGCTGCGGGGGCTGGTCCACCGCCACACAGGGCCCGGCCGCTTCTCCCTCTCCGGGCAGGAAGCGGACATTGCCGCTGCTGTCCTGCATCATGACCAGCACTTCAATGGACGGGTCGCCGTCGCGCACAGCGGCACGGGCACCGGCGTCGCTGGTCTTTGCTCTGTCATCCATCCAGTCATCCAGCACATTGAGCTGCGGCATTTTTCGGTTTTTCTCCGGCTTTTTGATACAAAAAGTCTCCGCATTTTCCCGCTTTTTCTTCTGTTCCAGCTCATACGTTCCCCGTGCCGCCGTGCTCTGCGGGTCTGCGGGCAGACAGTCCGGCTCCCAGCCATAGGTGTCCTGCACCAGCCGGGCGATATCTCCGGGCAGCTGCACTTCCTTCGGCAGCAGCTTCCGGGTACGTCCGAGCAGCCATTCGCCATAGATGGCTGCACTGCCCTCGTCAAATTCCTCGGTCCCGGTGTCCAGCACTGCACAGCGGGCTTCCTGCACCGGCTGCGGACGCGCCCGGCCCGGATGCCGGTGCAGCCGTCCGATACGCTGCAGCAGCAGGTCCATCGGGCACAGTTCCGTAATCATGTAATCGAAATCGATATCCAGTGACTGCTCGAGCACCTGCGTACCCACCACGATCAGCCGGTCGCGCTGCGCCGGGGTCGAGCGCTTGCCGATGCGCTCCATCAGGCGTTGTTCCTTTTCGGCGCGGTCAGGCATCAGGAATTGTGCGTGGAACACAAGCACTTCAAATTCCGGCAGCTCTTCTCGCAGGCGGGCCGCAAGGTCCTGCGCTTTCCGCACCGTGTTGACGATCACGCCTGCACAGCCACCCTCCCGCAGCGCGTTCTGCAGCATTTCCGGCAGATGTTCCTCCGTCAGGGATTCCATCGTCACCCGGCGCGGCGGTGTGTGCAGCGGAATGCCGGTTTGCTGCACCTGGTCTCCGTCCGTCCAGGTCAGCAGCGGGTAGCCGCGGCAGGTTTTCCAGGGTGCATCTGGCAGCGTTTTCCGGTTGAGATATGCGGTCACAAGTTCGGTGCGCCGCTTGGCGGGCAGTGTGGCCGAAAGCAGGATCACCGGCACCCGGTACTCTCCCAGCCAGTTCAGTGCCCGGTCCAGATAACAGTTCATGTAGGCGTCGTAAGCATGACACTCGTCGATCACCACCACCTTGCCCGCCAGGCCGAGATGCCGCAGCATCACATGCTTCTGCTGCAAGGCCGCCATCAGCAGCTGATCCACCGTGCCAATGACAAAGTTGGCCAGAAGCGCCTGTTTGCTGCCCTGAAACCACTGGTGCACCATCACCCGTTCCTCCGGGTCGTCGGCGTCATCCTCCACCGGCACCGGCTCCTGCTGCAATTTCAAATAGTCCGCATTCAGCTGCGCCATGCCGTGCGCCAGCCGGATGGAGTGTTCCAGCCCATCCGACTGTTTCTGCGCCCAGTTCAGCAGCCGCCCAAAAATGCCGTTGGCGGTGGCCTGGGTCGGCAGACCAAAGAAGATGCCGCCCTCCCCGCAGCGCTGTGCCAGAACCTCCGCCGCTGCCAGCGCAGCCTCGGTTTTGCCCACGCCCATCTGGGCTTCCAGAATAAAAATGCCCGGTTCCTGTGCGTTGTTCACAGCCTCCAGCATAGCCTGCTGCACTTCGTTCGGAAGAAAGCCGAACCGCTCCCGGAACTCCGCCGGGTCCGCCGCGGCCTCCTGCACTTCCCAGGGAAGGGTCGGTGCGAATTTCTGCCATGCCCGTTCCACGCGGGCCGGATAAAGGCTCTCGTCGCCCAGTTCCTCTACCGGGATCAGCGGGAAATACCGGGGATTGCTGGCGATCCAGTCCGCCATGATGAGCAGGCCGGTCAGGAGGAGTTCCGTCGGGACTGACAGCTCCGGCAGCTCTTTCACGTCAGAAAAGCCGCTTTCCTGCAGGGCGTGATCGAACAGTTCCTGCCAGCAACTCCACCAAAATGTTTTCCGTCCTTTGGACCAGTAGTTCGTTTCGTACACTCCATCCTCCAGCTGGTCCAGAACATTATTTGCCTCCTGCGGCTTGCCGTGGTGTGCCCCCACGACCGAGGCCAACCCTTCCGGGCAGCCCAGCTCCCGCAGGATCGCCTCCCCGGCCAGCGCATGGTGGGAAAATTTCTTTTCCTGCTCGTTCCAGCGGAGCTCGGTATCCTCCTCCAACCGCTGTTTTGCCTCCGGCAGCAGGCTCATGATCGGGCCGGCAAAGGCCAGCGTAATTTTCCCGATATCGTGTACCCACCCCAGAAAAACGACAGTCCGGGTCAGCAGTTCCTCGTCCAGGTCCAGATTCCGCCGCACACTTTCCGGCAGCCACTGCTGCACCAGAAACCGCATAATGCCTGCTGTGTCCCGCAGATGCATCCAGAGCGGCAGCCACAAACTGCTGTTGTCCGGGTCTGTTTTGCCTGCAAAACGCCGTACCTTGCAGGATAGTTCCGGTCGTTTCATCGTTCCACCTCCAAAGCATCGTTCCCATTGGCAGCCGGTGTTTTTCTGATAAGCAAAGATTAACAGACATGCCATCCCATAAACAGGACTTTCACGTTTTTTCAGCGATTTTTACTCTGTTTTTCTTCTGTTACCCCCGCAAATGCGGGGAAAATCCCTCATTGTGCTAAATCATTGGAGCAATCCCGCAAATGCAGGAAGCGGATTATTATGCTATATCATGTTCTCTTTTCATCCGCATCGTCATTATAGCAACTATTTCAGTCATTTTCAACATTTTATTGTGTTTTTTGGATATTACGAGGCATGTTTTTATTGATCCGCTCCATTGGCCGGGTCGCGGCAGTTTTCTTCCGACGCAAAAATCCCACCGACTTCCTGCTGCGGAAATCAATGGGATTTTATCAGCATCTCTTCAGTTGAAGGCACCATTCTGGGCGGCATACACCGCAATGGTGCTCAGCAGGTCCAGTTCCGCTTTCTGGTAGGTCGTGCGGCCGATGTGCAGCTGTTCCAGCACGTCGGCCTCCTTGCGGTGCTGCAGATAGCGCAGCTGCAGCAGGTCGGCCCGGATGGGATCCGCTTCCTTGTAATAGGCCATGCTGTCCTCAATGGCCTTTTCCCACCGGCGGTTCACCGGCGACCGCGCCCACTGCCGCCGGCCATAGGCCAGCAGGGCGCTGCGGGTGGCATCACGCTGTTGTTTTGTCATTTCGGCTTTCTCCTTTCTGCAGCGGCCAGGCTGCGCTCATAGCGGTTCTGGGTGTCAAAAAAGCAGGCATCCCGCTCCGACATCGTCATTCCCAGCATCGCCGACAGATTTTCGGCTTCGTTCAGTTTGAACTGGGTCTGCCCCTGCAGTTTGCTGTGCAGCGCGCTCTCGCTGATGTTCAGCGCGCGGGCCACATGCCGCAGCTTGTAGCCGCTGTCGCGGATGTATTCTTCGATCAGTCTGGTATTGGCCATGTTCTCCGCTCCTTTTTTGTCGGTTTCACGTCGCTCAACAATCTTTGGTTGTAGTATAGTCGCAAGTTGATTGTCTGTCAACTGATTTTCAAAAATCGCGCGAAAAAAGTTGATTTTCGCCCACTTTTCTGGTATACTGCCTCCAGAAGCACCCATTTCACCGCACAACCATTCGTTTTTGAACGGAGGCGTCTATGTCCGAACTTTCCACCCGCGTCCGGCTGCGGCGCGAAGAACTGGGCCTCTCGCAGGAGCAGCTGGCCCAGCGCATGGGATACCGCTCCAAATCCTCCATCACCAAGCTGGAAAAAGGGGTCAACGACATCCCGCAGGCAAAGCTGGAAGAGCTGGCCGCGGCACTGGAGACCACCACGGCCTATCTGCTGGGGCTGGACGTGCCTTGCCCGCCGCCGGGCTTTGAGCCGCTGCCCGCCATGGCCATGGTGCCGCTGGTGGGCTCCATCGCCTGCGGCACCCCCATCACCGCCGAGCAGAACATCGAGCAGTACATCGGCGTTCCGGCGGCGTGGCACGCTGACTTTGCGCTGACCTGCCATGGCGACAGCATGGCTCCCACCATCTGCGACGGCGACATCGTCTGCATCCGCTGCCAGCCGGAGGTGGAGCAGGGCGAGATCGCCGCGGTGCGCATCGGCGAGGAAGCCACCCTCAAACATTTTCACCGGCAGGGCGACACTGTGATGCTGCTGGCCGACAACGCCGCCGTCTGCCCGCCCATGGTCTACACCGGTCCCCAGCTGAACGAGATCCGCATTGAGGGCCGGGCCGTGGGCTTCTGCCGCGGTTTATAACCTATCATAAGGAGGGTCCGCCATGTTCTTTTCCAAAAAGAAACCGTCTGCCGCCTACGACCCGGCCGTGCAGCGGCCCGCTTTGCGGTGCAGCATCTGCACCGGGGAGCAGGTGGCCGGTTTTGTGCACCCGGACGGCCATTTTGAGGACGTCCAGCTCATCCGCACCCCGCAGGAACTGGCGGCCTTCCGCACCCGGTACGGCATCCCGCCGGAGACCGTCATCGAAAAAATCTACTGAACAAGGAGCGTCCTATGCCCACAGCACCCGAAGAGATGACCCTGAAGGTCATTGCCCACATCCACACTGCCTTTCCCACCAAGTTCGGCATCCCGCGGCAGAGCGGGCTGGTGGACAGCCTGCGGGGCGAGGTGATCTTTACCCCGGAATACCGCAGCGCCGACGCCGTGCGCGGGCTGGAGGATTTCAGCCACATCTGGCTGGTGTGGCAGTTCTCCGGCGCGGTGCGGGACAGCTGGTCCCCCACCGTTCGGCCGCCGCGTCTGGGCGGCAATACCCGCATGGGCGTGTTCGCCACCCGGTCCCCCTTCCGGCCCAACCCCTTGGGCCTTTCCAGCGTGAAGCTGGAAGGCATCGAGATGCGCCCGGAGGTGGGCCCCGTCCTGCTGGTGCGCGGGGCTGACCTGATGGACGGCACCCCCATCTATGACATCAAGCCCTATATCCCCTACGCCGACTGTCACCCGGACGCTGCCGAGGGCTTTACCGGCCAGACCCGGCGCCACCTGTTGGAGGTGTCCTGCCCGGAAGAACTCTGGGCCGCCGTGCCGCAGGCCGACCGCGACGCCCTGCGCGGGGTACTGGCCAACGACCCCCGCCCCTCCTACCAGCACGACCCTGCGCGGGTCTACGGCATGGAGTTCGGTGGGCTGGAAGTGCACTTTACTGTAGACGATCCCGTGCTGACCGTGCGGGACATCACCCGCCGCTGAGGAGCCTGCTATGGAACTGCGCAACATCAACACCTTTTTGCACATTGCCGAGCTGCACAGCTTTTCGCGCACAGCGCGGCAGCTGGGCTACTCCCAGTCGGCGGTGTCCTCTCAGATCGCCCAGCTGGAAGCGGAACTGGGTGCCCCCCTGTTCGACCGGGTGGGCAAGACCGTGCGCCTGACCGGTGCCGGTGAGACCTTTCTGGGCTACGCCCGCACTCTGCTGGCCACCGTGGAGCAGGCGCAGGCCGCCCTGCAGCTGCCCCAGCAGATCAGCGGGCGGCTGCGCATCGCGCTGGCCGACTCGGTGTGCAGCACCTTTCTGCCCGACCTGCTCCAGCGGTACCACGCGCAGTTCCCGCAGGTGGAACTGGTGCTCTGCACCGCCACTGACGACGGCATGCTGCAGATGCTGACCACCAATCAGGTAGACCTGGCCTATACGCTGGACCATCCCCTGCTGCAGCCTACGCTGGTGCAGGCCGTGGACGTACCGGAGCCGGTGTGCTTCATCGCGCCCGCCGGGCATCCGCTGGCCGCCCGGGACACCGTGTCGTTGGAAGAGCTGGTGCAGCAGGAATTCCTGCTCACCGAGCGGGGCATGAGCTACCGCGATGCACTGGACCAGTGTCTGGCCGCCCACGGCCTGCAATTGCAGCCCTATCTGGAACTGGGCAGCGCCGCGCTGCTGTGCCAGATGGTGGAGCGGGGCATGGGCCTTTCCTTTTTGCCGGAATACATCGTGCGTGCCGCACTGGCCGCCGGGACACTGGCCCGGCTGAACGTACCGGACTGCCAGGTGGAGATGCACCGGCAGCTGTTCTACCACCGGGACAAATGGCTGACCCCCCAGATGAAGGGATTCATTGCACTGGTGCGGGAAGGTACCGCCCAGCCTGCCGCCCCCACACAAGCCTGAGAAGAGCTTCTCTATGCGCAAACCCAGGATCATCTTTTTTGACATCGACGGCACCAAACCGGACCTGGACGACTACTTTGCCGTGGCCAAGTCCACCGTGCCGGTGTCGCCCGATTTTGACGCCATGGCCTTTGGCGCCGACAACAGCCTCATGAGCATCCATCAACGCAAAAACACCCGCCGGGCCTTCTGCTGTTTTGCAGAAGCCACCCGGCGGGTGTTGTCGTTTCAGTTTTCTAAGGTCAGCAGGAGCTGCCGCCGCACAGGTCGGTCACCTTCTGCACTGCAGCGGTCACCAGATCACCGATGGGCTGTTCCGGCACGCCGACGATGTAGTTGTCGCAATGGTTCACCGGGATCAGCACCCGCTTGGCCCCGCTCTGGCACACCGCAGCGGCCATGGCGGGGGTGATCTCGCCCAGCAGGGCATCCGCGATCACGATGCCGATGGGCCCCACAATGACGTCCGCGTGGCGGCAGTTGACCACCACCGCGTTCTCCCCGGTGGCGGTGCGCACTGCGCCTGCCTTGCGCATGGCACTGGTGGCCAGGCTGTTGGTGCCCACCGCTGTGAGCTGTGCCTGCGGGCACTGGGCGCTCAGGGCCGCTACCAGCTGTTTGCCCAGGCCGCCGCCCTGCCCGTCAATGACAAGGATCTTCATTGGCTTTTCCTCAGAAGTCGATCTCTTCCAGACGCAGCAGCGCCAGGATGTAGATCTTCACGGCCTCCAGCAGCTTGTCGATGGGCGCCGCCTCGTTGGCACCGTGCATCGGGCCGCCGAACTCCGGCAGGGGCAGGTCCACATGCTCGGGGCCAAAGCTGACCGCATAGGGGAAGTGGCGGGCATAGGTGCCGCCGCCCATGGTAAAGGGCTTGGCGTCCTCGCCGGTCACCTCGTTGTAGGTGTTGATGCAGGCCTGAATGGCGGGGCTGTCGGCCTCAATGTAGAAGGGCTCGGCAGCGTCCACATCCTGCAGCTGTGCACCGCTGCCCAGAGCTGCGGTGATCTGGGCGGTGAGCTTTTCGCCGTCGGTGCAGGTGGGGAAGCGGCTGTCGATGGTCTGCACCAGACGGCCCTCCTCCATATAGATGCGGCCGCCGATGATGGTCAGCGGGCCGAAGGGGCCGTCGGCGCAGTCGATGCCAAGGCCGGTACCGGCGGTGGAAGCGTGCAGCTTGCGCAGGGCTTCCAGATAGGCGCGCTCGGCGTCGTTGCACAGGCCATTGTCCAGCAGATAGTTCACCACCAGACCAATGGCATTCACGGTGCCTTCCGGCATGGCGGCATGGCCGGCCTTGCCCCAGCCGCGCACCCGCACGCAGCCTTCCCCGGCGGGCTCCAGCGTGATGTTGGGGGCGTTCTTCAGTTTGGTGATGTCGGTGTGCAGCAGAGCGCTGGCACGGTCCGGCACGGCATTGTTGGCCACACCGCCCTCAAAATCACAGATCACGCCGTTGCACACCGGGCTGACGATCTTGCCGCCGAAGTGGCCCTTCTCGCCGTTGCACACCGGGAACTCGGCATCCGGGGTAAAGCAGAACACCGGAGCCGGGTAATTCTTCAGGTAGTACTCCACGTCCTGCATGTGGGTCTCTTCGTTGTCACCGATGAGGGCACGGATGGGGTAGCGCAGCTCATAGCCCTGCTCCTTGAGGAACTTCAGAGCGTACAGGGTGACCACCATGGGGCCTTTATCATCCGAGACGCCGCGGCCCAGCAGCCAGCCGTCCTGGATGCGCATCTTGAAGGGGTCGGCCGTCCAGCCGTTGCCCACCGGCACCACGTCCACATGGCAGATGGTGGCCAGATACTTTTCCGGATCGGCACCGGCCAGCTCTGCGTAGCCCATGTAGTTCTCGCAGTTGCGGGTGGCAAGGCCCATGCCGGCTGCCAGCTCCAGCGTCTTGTCCAGTGCGGCACGGGGGCCCTTGCCGAAGGGTGCGCCCTCTTCCGGGGTGCCCTCCACGCTGTCGATGGCCACCAGCGCGGCAATGTCCCGCAGCAGCTGCTCCTTGTTTTCCGCGATGTACGCGTCGATCTTCTGATTCAGTCCCTGATCCATGATCATCGTTTCCTTTCCGGGCGGGCTGCTACACGCAGACCGCTGTATTCAAACACATCTTGTCCATTCTAGCACACTCGGGGCAGAAATGCTATGGGCAATTTCCACGACAAAGCGGCGGCAGGTTTGGGCCATCAGCCCACGGCAAACAGACCGCTCAACGCACCCAACAGGCCCGCACTGGCCAGACCCATAATGATCCCGGCCAGCAATACGCCGCCCATGCAGGCCACCAGCACATCCTTGAACTTCATGTCCAGGATGGACCCCGCCAGCGTGCCGGTCCAGGCACCGGTGCCCGGCAGCGGGATGCCCACGAACAGCAGCAGCGCCAGGATCAGGCCGCGGCCCGCCTTGGCCTCCAGTGCACGGCCGCCCTTTTCGCCCTTGTTGATGCAAAAGCGACAGATGGGCCCGATGAGGGGCTTATGGTAGCCCCAGATCAAAAACTTCCGGGCAAACAGGTAGATGAAGGGCACCGGGAGCATGTTGCCCAGCACGCACAAAAAGTAGGTGGGCAGTGCCGGAAGCCCCAGACCCAGCCCAATGGGAATGGCTCCGCGCAGCTCCACGATGGGCACCATGGAGATGAAAAACACCAGCAGATAATTCTTGAGCATAGCTTCTCCTTTACAGGTCAATGTCCAGCTCCACCGGGCAGTGGTCAGAGCCGAACACCTCGTTGTGGATCTCGGCGGCGCGGATCTTATCTGCGATGCGCTGCGAGACGATAAAGTAGTCGATGCGCCAGCCCGCATTCTTTTCGCGGGCATGGAAACGGTAGCTCCACCAGCTGTACTTCACCTCATCCGGGTGCACCACCCGGAAGCTGTCGGCAAACCCGGCCGCCAGCAGCTCGGTCATCTTGGCCCGCTCCTGGTCGGTAAAGCCTGCGCTCATCCGGTTGGTCTTTGCGTTCTTGATATCCATTTCGGTGTGGGCTACGTTCAGGTCGCCGCACAGGATCACCGGCTTTTTCGCGTCCAGCCCCAGCAGGTAGGCGCGGAAGGCGTCCTCCCAGGTCATGCGGTAGTCCAGCCGCTTCAGCCCGTCCTGGCTGTTGGGGGTGTAGCAGTTCACCAGATAAAAGCCCGGGTATTCCAGCGTGAGCACCCGGCCTTCGTGGTCATGCTCCTCCAGCCCGATGCCGGTGGTCACGGCCAGCGGCACCTGCCTGCACCAGCAGGCCGTGCCGGAGTAGCCTTTTTTCTCGGCCGAGTATGTATATTCTGTGTAGCCCTCCGGGGCAAAATCCGCCTGACCGGGCTGCATCTTGGTCTCCTGTACCGAGAAAATATCGGCGTCCAGCGCGGCAAAGCTGTCGGCAAAGCCGTGGGTCAGGCAGGCCCGCAGGCCGTTCACATTCCAGCTGATGAGTTTCATGCAAAGGGTCCTCCCTTTTTGTTTTATGCGTGATACTTGGTTTTCCATACCCCGCTGCGGAAGCGGGTCACAAAGCAGGTCACACGGCAGAGCCAGTCGATGACCATGGCGATCCACACGCCCACGGCCCCCCAGCCCATGCGCACGCACAGCAGGTAGCTGAAGCCCAGCCGCCACACGGCCATGCTGAGGATGGACACGATCATGGTAAATTTCACGTCGTTGGCGGCGCGCAGGGCGTTGGGCAGCACGAAGGACAGCGGCCAGAAAAAGATGGCGCAGCCCGCATGGATGGTCACAAGCTGGATGGCCAGCTCCATGGTCTCGCCGGAAAGGGCATAGATGCCCACCACCGGACGCAAAAACAGCAGGATGGCCCCGTTGAACAGGCCCATGGTCAGGTAAGCCCACAAAGTGAGCTTGCGGGTGTAGTGCACGGCCTGCTCGTAGTCCCGCGCACCGACGCACTGGCCCACCACGGTGATCATGGCAAGACTCAGGGCTTTGCCGGGGATGACGCCCATGCCGTCCAGATTGTTGGCCACCGCGTTGGCAGCGATCTGCACCGTACCGAACGTGGAGATCATGCTCACCACCAGGATGCGTCCGGCCTCGAACAGGCTGTTCTCAAAGGCGGACGGGATGCCGATGCCCAGGATGCGCCGGGTCATGCCGACGTCCAGCTGCACGGTCCTGGGCACCTGCAGCGCGTGGCCCTTCTGGTAGCACTTGCCCAGAATGAGCACGGCCGCCACCACACGGGACACCACACTGGGCCATGCCACGCCATCCACGCCCATTTTCAGGCCAAAGATGCACACCGCGTTGCCCACGATGTTGATGATGTTCATCAGCACGCTGATCTGCATCGAGATCCGGGAGTTGCCCATGCTGCGGAACAATGCCGCGCCCGCGTTGTACAGCGCCAGGAACGGGTAGCTGACCGCAATGATCTTGAGGTACAACGTACCGGCATCCAGCACATCGGCGTCAATGGAGCCGTAGAACAGCCGGATCATGGGCCGCGCCAGCACAAAGCACAGCACCCCCACGCCCAGGCCCAGGATGCCGCTGAGCAGGATCAGCTGCCCGGCACTCTTGTTGGCGCTCTTCTGCTCCCTTGCGCCCAGGAACTGGCTCACCACAACGGCACCGCCGGTGGCCAGCGCCGAAAACAGCACGATGATCAGGTTGTTGATCATGTCCACCAGACTGACGCCGGAAATGGCGGCCTCGCCGCAGCGGGACACCATCATGGTATCGGCCATGCCCACCGTCACGGCCAGGAACTGCTCCACCAGCAGCGGCCAGGTGAGCTTCAACAATTGTGATTGGGTAAACAGCGGTTTCCGTCCGCCGAACAGCGGTGCTTTTTCCCCGCTGCGTGCCGTTTGCTGCATCATTGAACTCCTCTCCTGCACGGGCCGCATTGCCCGCGCTCTTCCTGCGCGGTGCGCAGGCCCCTCGTTTTTACATACGCATTCATCTTAACACACCCGCCCCATGTTGTAAAGAATCGTCTTTGCACGCCCGGCGGGGCTGTCTGCCGCCCGTTTTGGGCTTGTTCGTCAGTTTGCCGGGAACTTTCCATCAAATTTGTGCGTTCCTACAAAAATGCGATTTCCCGTGTGTTTTGTTCAAAAAATTTAAAAATCCTCTTGTAATTTTCCGGCAAACGTGGTATGTTGTATCCAACAAAGGCATTTCGTTGGATACAAATATACACATCTTCTACCATCCGGCCTTTGTCCCCTGATTTCTGCTATTTTCTTCATTTACCTTCTTATCATTTACCCTGCCTGCCCCACAAGGGGCAAGAAAAGCGATGACCCAACCTGCACGGGTCACCGCTTTTTCTTTTTTATCGGATCCTATTGTGCAGCGTCAGCCTTTTGTCTGCGCGGCAAATGCCTGCCGGACGTCACCGGAAAAATAGAGGGTGCCCAGCGCGCACACCGGCCCAGTGCCGCCAAGTTCCATGGCCCGGGCCACACCGGCTTCGATGCTGCCTGCGGCCTCCGCCGGGCAGCCATAGGCCCGGATGTGCTCCGCCAGCGTTTCCGCCGGCATGGCACGGGGCGTGTGGGCCGCCACGGTCACGAACTGCTTTGCCAGCGGGGCCAGCAGCTGCAGCATCTCGTCCACATCCTTGTCGGCCATGATGCTGACCAGGAACACGAACTTCTCGCCGGGGAAGCGGTCCTTCAGGCTCTGCACCGTGGCCCGCATGCCGTGGGCGTTGTGGCTGCCGTCCAGCAGGAAGGCCGGGGCATGCCGCAGCAGCTCAAAGCGGCCCGGCCACTGCACGGTCTCCAATCCGGTGCGGATGGCGCTTTCCGGCACGTTCCAGCCTTTGGCCCGCAGCACCCGCAGGGTGGTGATAGCCACCGCCGCGTTGCGGGGCTGGTAGCTGCCGATGAGGGGCAGGTGCACCCCGTCCAGCCCGTCAAAATCAAAGGTGACTGCGTCCAGATCTCCACCGTCGATCTGCAGGTTGTGGAAATCTACTTCGGTCAGGGGCGCGTTCTGCTCTGCAGCCACCCGCCGGATGACCGCATCGGCCTCCGGGACCCCGCCGTAGCTCACCACCGGGCAGCCCGGCTTGATGATGCCCGCCTTGGCGGCGGCAATATCGGCCAGCGTGGGACCCAGCTCCCTGACGTGGTCCATACCCAGCGCGGTGATCACGGCGCACTCCGGATTCTCGATGACGTTGGTGGAATCCAGCGTGCCGCCCAGCCCCACTTCCAGCACCACGATGTCGCACTGTTTGCGGGCAAAATACAGCATCCCCAGCGCGGTGATGATCTCGAACTCGGTGGGCACATCGGCCATGGCGTCGGCGGCAGGCTGCACCCGCTCCACCAGCTGTACCAGTTCTTCGTCCGGGATCTGCTGCCCGTCCACCTGGATGCGCTCGTTGAAGCGGTTGATGAAGGGCGAGGTGAACAGGCCCACCCGGTACCCGGCTGCCTGCAGGCAGGACGCCAGCATGGCCGCCGTGCTGCCCTTGCCGTTGGTGCCCGCCACATGGACGAACCGGAGCCGCTTGTGGGGGTCGCCCAGCGCGGCCAGCAGGGTGCGGGTGCGGCTCAGGCCGGGTTTGTGCCCGGCCCACTGCACCGCGTGGATGTATTCCATTGCCTGTTCGTAGTTCATAGATACTGCCTCTTTATGATTTTGAATGCCCTCCGCTGTGCTCTGGGCATATTGAGCGGAAATATTATTTTTAAATTTGCAACTCCGGAAAATCTGCGGATTTTCCGGAGTTGCTTTTTCACAGGTGGGGTCGCAGCGGGCAACAGCATTGTCCCGTACCGACCCCTTTTCGTGAACAGGTCAATGGGAAACGACCGCAGTCGTTTCCCATTGACAAAAAGAAAATTCATTCCTCTGGCTATGGCGTAGCGCACGCGAAGCCATTTTCAATCGTTCTCGTTTTTATTTCTTTGCCAGCTTCATCAGGCTGCGGTTCTCCAGCAGGATGCGCAGCAGGACGATGTTCACCGCGCTCAGCACCAGCGCATTGGGGATGCGGGCCAGCAGCACGCTCCATGCGTAGCCATAGAAGATGCGCAGCGCCAGCGAGTTGATCACCATGGAACCCACAAAGTGGCCCAGCAGCACGCTGATGCTCAGCCGCAGGCCGGTGCGGTAGTCCGGCAGCTTCTGCCAGGCATAGCCCGCCACCAGACCAATGGCCCCGGCACCCAGCGTGATGAGCGGGTTGATGGCATAACCGGCCAGTACGCCGCCGATGATATCGGCCACGGCCCCTACTGCAAACCCGGCCCAGGGCCCGAACAGCAGGGCCGCCAGCAGCACCGGCAGGCTGCCCAGGTTGAACCGGACAAAGCCGGTGGAGATGCTCAGCACCCGGCTGAACACGATGCTCATGGCCACCAGCAATGCCAGCATGACCAGTGTGCGGACGGAAGTTCTGGATGTATTGTTCATATCAATTGTCCTCCCCTTTCGGCTGAAAGGAACCAGCAGGGCAGACGCAAAACGCCCTCCCTGCGCGACAAACCGCACAAAGGAGGGCGTGAATCCAACAAATTTCACTTCCGGGCAAGGCGGCAGACCGTCTCGCCTGCACCCAAGTCCATGCAGCAGCGGGATGCAGATCCTGTACCGCGGGTACACCTTCGTCCACAACACAACTCCCCGTTGATGCGGCACTTAACGCACAGGATCTTACTCTGTTGATGGTTTTATTATAGCCCTTTTTCCCCGCCCCCGCAACCGCAGAAACCGACAGCTTTGCCAAGGCAGCGTTCTTATTTTTGTCTATGCTGCACAGTAGTATGGCTTTCTTCGCCTGCACACCCCTTTTCTTTTGGGGCAGAACGTGGTAAGATGGGCACAAGAGATGTACAAGGGAGCCCCGCTCCCGGAAAGGAACTCATTCCCATGAAATTCAGCGAAATGACTTATACCCGCCCGGACATCGACGCCCTGCTGGCCGATTGCAAAGCTCTGGCCGCCAAGGCCGCAGCTGCCCCGGACGGCGACGCACTGGTGGCCGTGTACTACGAGCAGAGCCGCGCCTTTGCCGACTACACCACCGCCTCCCAGCTGGCCAATATCCACTACACCTGCGACACCCGCGACGCTTCTTGGAAGGCTGAACAGGATTTCTTTGACGCCAACGGCCCCGCCGTGGCCAATGCCCAGGTAGAGATCAGCCGGGCCTTCCTGTCGAACCCCCATGTGGACGCCCTGACGGAGCATTTCGGCACCACCTGTGTGGCCGGCATGAAGAATGCCGTGCTGGGCATGGACGACCGCACCGTGGACCTGCAGAAGGAGTTCAACGCATTGGTCAGCCAGTACCAGCAGATCTACGGCGGCGCGCTGGTGGAGCTGGACGGCAAGCAGCTCACCATTCCCCAGCTGGGCCCCTACAAAGAGGATCTGGACCCTGCCGTGCGCCGTGCCGCTTATGAGGCCGAGGCCGGGTATTTCGACGCCCACCGCGCCGAGCTGGATGAGCTGTACGGCAAGATCGTCAAAAATCTGAACCAGCAGGCCCATGTGCTGGGCTACAAGGACTACAGCGAGCTGTCCTATGTGCGGATGAACCGCATCGGCTACGGTGCCAAGGAGATCAAGGCCTTCCGCGATCAGGTGGCCAACGACGTGGTGCCCCTGCTGCAGAAGGTGATGGCCATGCGCGCCAAGCGCACCGGCATCGAGCACCCCACCTTTACCGACCTGCCCATCATCTTCAAGGACGGCAACCCCAAACCCATCCCCGGCTATCAGGCCCGCATGGATGCCGCCCGCACCATGTACCACGAGCTGAGCCCGGAGACGGCGGAGTTCATCGACTTCATGCAGGACAACGAGCTGTTCGACGTGGAGAGCCGCCCCGGCAAGATGTCCGGCGGCTATATGACCAGCCTGCCCAGCTACAAGGCCCCCTTCATCTTCGCCAACTGGAACAACACCTCCGGCGATGTGGATGTGCTGACCCACGAGTGCGGCCATGCCTTCGAGGGCTATGTGGCCGAGCGCGACCCCAACGTGCCCGTCGACCTGGAATGCCCCGGCATGGAGAGTGCCGAGATCCACTCCATGGCCATGGAATTCCTCACCGCTCCCTGGCACCACCTGCTGTTCGGCAAGGACACCGACAAGTATGCCCTGCTCCACGCCGAGGACAGCTTTGTGTTCTTGGCCTACGGGTGCGAAGTGGACGAGTTCCAGCACATCATGTACCAGAACCCGGACCTGACCCCGGACGAGCGCAACGCCGAGTGGCTCAAGCTGGAAAAGAAGTACCGCCCCTGGATCGACTTTGACAACCTGCCCTTCTATGGCCGGGGTGCCGGCTGGCAGCGTCAGCTGCACATCTACGAGTGCCCCTTCTATTATATCGACTACTGCCTGTCCACCATGGCCGCCCTGCAGTTCTTCCTGCTGAGCCTCACCGACCACAAGGACGCCTGGGAGCGCTACCTGAAACTGGTGCGCCGTGCCGGTCTGGCCAGCTACACCGAGCTGCTGCAGACCGCAGGCCTGAAGGTGCCGTTTGAGGACGGCAGCGTCAAGGGCATCGCCCAGCAGATGACCGACTGGCTGGAAGCCCATCAGGTATAATTTTTCGCATAAAAGCAATGTCCCGCTGCATTCCGTGCAGCGGGACATTTGCTTTTTATTGCACGGAGCAGGCGGTGGAGTTTACACCTTCTCGATGGTGATGCTCCACTCGCTGGTCATGGCCTCGTCCGGCTCCAGCACCTCGTGCCTGCCTTCCTCGTTCACGCTGTTGGCCCAGCCGTTCCAGGGCTCCATGCAGACGAAGTTCTCGGCATCCTGCTGCCACAGCACACCGTTGCCGAAGGTCTCGTCGGCGTCCACGGTCACCTTGTGGCCGTTGCCCTTGTCGGTGAAGGTCATGGGGAACTGCACGCCGGTCATCAGGCGGATGGTGTTGTCGGCCCCCTCCTTGCGGGTGAGGGTGATCTTTTCCGGGGCGGCGGGCTGCTCGCCCTTGGCGCTCTCAGAGCAGGTGGCACACTTGATGTCAAAGTCCACATTCTCCAGCTTGGAAGCCATGAAGTAGGGGTGATAGCCGAAGCTGAAGGGCATATCGGTGTCACCCTCGTTGATGACGGTCAGGCTGATGGTAGCCTTGTTGCCCTCCAGGTTGTAGTTCACCAGCAGGGTGAAATCGAACGGGTAGAGGAACTTGGTCAGCGGGGTGGCTTCCAGCACCAGGGTCACGCCGTCCGGACCGACGCTCTCCACGTCCCATGCGCACAGGTCAGCCAGACCATGGTTTTCCATGGGGTAGGCCTTGCCGTCAAAATAGTGCACACCGCCGTCCGGGCCGCCGCAGTTGGGGAACAGCACCGGCACGCCGAAGCGGGGGCGGCTGCACTCGGAGAAGTTGGGGCGGCGGGTCCAGATGTACTCGTCACCGTCCAGCGTAAAGCCGGTGATCATGCCGCCGCGCTCCGGGGTAATGACCAATTCGGTCTTGGCCACCGGGTCGGAGATGACATACTGCTCGTAGCAGGCGCCGTTTTCAGTGATATAACGGGTTGTGATCTGATTCATAGGTCAGTCCTCCTTAGGTTTCCGGCTCTCGGCCAGCTTTTTAAAATAATAATCAATGCCATAGCGGATAAAATACTTGATCAGACGCACAGCACCGTAGATCAGCGCCGCATAGATCAGCAGAGAAAACAATAATGCGCCATTTACACCCATCATATAGAATACACTTCCTTTCCGTATTTTCAAGCACAAAAAGGCCGCCGTACCGCTTTTTTGCCGTACAGCAGCCCTTTTTCAGTTACAGAACCACGCCGTCCTTGAAGATGGAGATCTCCCGGAAGCCGTGCTTCTCGGCCTTGGTCTGCTCGCCGCTGGCCACACGAATGACCAGATCCAGCAGATCTTTTGCAGCCTCGTCGATGCTCTTCTCGCCGTCAGCGATGACGCCGGTGTTGAAGTCGATCCAGCCGGACTTCTTCTCCGCCAGCGGGGTGTTGGTGGAGATCTTCAGGGTGGGAGCCGGAGCCGAGAACGGAGTGCCGCGGCCGGTGGAGAACAGGATCAGGTGTGCGCCTGCGGCGGTCATGGCCGTGGCCGACACCAGATCGTTGCCGGGGCCGTACAGCATGTTCAGGCCCTTGGTCACCACGGGGTCACCGTAGCCGATGACGTCCATGATGGGTGCGGTGCCGCCCTTCTGGACGCAGCCGCAGCTCTTGTCCTCCAGAGTGGTGATGCCACCCTGCTTGTTGCCCGGAGAGGGGTTGTCGTAGACGACCTCATTGTGGCTGATGAAGTATTCCTTGAAGCCGTTGATCATGTGCTCAGCCTTGACGAACACATCCTGGTTGATGCAGCGGTCCATCAGGAAGCCCTCGGCACCGAACATCTCAGGCACCTCGGTCAGCACGGTGGAACCGCCGCGCTGGCCCATCATGTCGGAGAAGCGGCCGATGGTGGGGTTGGCAGTGATGCCGGACAGGCCGTCGGAGCCGCCGCACTTCATGCCGACCACCAGGTCGGACACGGGGATGGGCTCACGCTGGAACTGACCGGCGTAGGCTGCCAGCTCCTTCAGGATGTCGCGGGCAGCGGCAAACTCGTCCTCCACGTCCTGGCAGGTCAGGAACTTGACACGGTCGTGGTCGTACTCGCCCAGCTCGGTCAGGAACTGCTCGTGGGTCAGGTTCTCGCAGCCGAGGGAAAGCACCAGAACAGCGGCAGCATTGGGGTGGCGCACCAGAGCAGCCAGCAGTTTGCGGGTCTGTGCATGGTCATGGCCGGTCTGGCTGCAGCCGAAGGGATGGGTGAAGGTGTACAGGCCCTCGATGGAGCCGGTGACCAGATCCTGGTTATCGGCAACGATCTTCTTGGCGATGTCGTTGACGCAGCCCACAGTGGGGATGATCCAGATCTCGTTGCGGATGGCGGCGCGGCCGTCCTTGCGGCGGAAGCCCATGAAGGTCTCCGGCTCCACCTTGGGCAGCGGGGCCAGATCCGGGGCGGGGTTGTAGCTGTACTCCACCTCACCGGACAGGTTGGTGTGCACGTTGTGGGTGTGCATCCAGGTACCCGGCTGGGCGTCAGCGGTGGCATGGCCGATGGGGAAGCCGTACTTGATGACGTTCTCACCGTTCTTGATGGGCTTGACAGCCATCTTGTGGCCCTGGGGGATGTCCTCCAGAGCGGTCACGGCAAGGCCGTCCACTTCCACCAGCGTGCCCTTGGCAATGGGATGCAGGGCAACGACCACGTTGTCGATGGGGCTGATATGAATTGCCTGCGGCATAGTTGTTCTCCTTATTGACGATCAAAGCACAAAAGGGCTGCTGCCCAAAGCAGCAGCCCTCTTTTGTGCGGGAAAATTATTCTGTCGGATCACAGGCAGCTCTTGTAAGCAGCCTCGGCGCCCTCGGTGCGGATCTTCTCCAGATCGGCCAGCACAGCGGCTTCCAGACCGGAGATCTGAGTCAGATCCTGATCCCACATCTGGGTGTTGGTCAGCACAGCGTGCACCAGCTGGGCAGCGGTGTCATCCTTGTGGGCATAGTAGAAGTCCAGAGCCCAGGCGTCATCCTGGATCTTGTAGGTGTTGCCGGCGGGGCGCTTGCAGATCAGGCCGTCCGCGGTGCGCTCCTGGATGTCGTTGGAGTAGAAAGCGATGTAAGCAGCCAGGCTCATGGTCAGGCACTTGGGCAGCTTCTTCTGCTCGTCGATGTAGGCCAGGAAGGACGGCATGTTGCGGGCCTTCCACTTGGAGGTGGAGTTCAGGGAAATGCTCATCAGCTCATGGTTGACGAACGGGTTGTTGAAGCGGTCCTCCACGGCGGAAGCGAACTCTTCCAGATCCTTCTTGTCCAGCGGCAGGGTGGGGATGATCTCCTCGTGCAGCATCTTGTTCATGAAGCCGCGGACGGTATCGTTGTGCATGCAGTCACGCACGATGTCAAAACCGGCCAGGTATGCGCCCAGAACGAAACCGGTGTGGGCACCGTTCAGGATGCGGACCTTGCGCTTCTTGTAGGGGGTGACATCGGGCACGACCATGACGTTGACGCCGGCCTTCTTGAACGGCAGCTTGTCCTCCAGACCTGCGGGGCCCTCGATGACCCAGACGCCGAACACTTCGCCGACGTCCAGCACGGTATCATGGTAGCCGTTGGCCTCTTCCAGCGCAGCCAGCTCCTGGGGGTCACGGATGCGGCCCGGAACGATGCGGTCCACCAGGGTGGAGCAGAAGGTATTGGCGTTGTTCATCCAGTCGATGAAGGCAGCGTCCAAGTTCCAGTCCTTGGCGTAGTTGTTGCAGCACTTCTGCAGTTCCTTGCCGTTGTTGTCGATCAGCTCGCAGCTCAGGATGACCAGGCCCTTGTCGGCAGCGCCGTTGAAGGCCTTGTAGCGCTCATACAGCACACGGGTCAGCTTTGCAGGGAAGCTGTTGGGGGGCACCTGGTCGAACGCGCTGTCGCCCTGGGTGTAAGCAATGCCGGCCTCGGTGGTGTTGGATACAACGGTCTCCAGCTCTTCGGAGCGGGCCAGAGCCAGCACTTCGTCCCACTTGCCGTCCACATAGGGGCACACACAGTCGGACACGCAGGAGATCACGCGCTTGGCATCGACCTTCTGGCCCTTCTCGCTGCCGCGCAGGTACAGGGTGTACAGGCCCTCCTGCTCGTTGATCCAGTCCGCCATCTGGGGGAAGTTGCCGATGGGCTGCACCAGCTTGACCTTGCCGTTGTAGCCAGCCTTCTCATTGGCGATATCATAGAAATAATCCACGAAAGCACGCAGGAAGTTGCCTTCGCCGAACTGCATGACCTTGACGGGGGCATCCTTGAGGATGTAGCCATTGTAGCCAGTCTCAGCCAGAACCTTGTAGTTCAAAGTTTCCATCTCTGTGTTCTCCTTTTTGCATCGTCGCTCAGCATATCATGCAGGGGTCCACACGCCCCTGTCTCATACCCCTATTTTATGCTGTTGTATACAAATAAGTCAAGTGGTTTGTGTATCTTTTTTAGAGCAAAAAGGGCGGTTTTGCGTATTTCCAGCGGATTTCACAATTCCTCAGGATAAATTTTGGCACTTTTTCAGTTGTATACAACTTTATTTTTCGGTATACTAGGGGCAAGGCAGCCTGTCACAGCTGACAGGCGCACCGATGCATATAGGTTTGTCTATTATTTCACAAACAATCGTTCATTCACCGATCAAAAAAGGAGTTAACGACCCATGAAAGCATTTATGGATAAGGACTTCATGCTCCAGTCTGCCACCGCGCAGCACCTGTACCACGACTACGCAGCCGGCATGCCCATCTGCGACTACCACTGCCACATCCCGCCCCGCGAGATCTACGAGAACCGCCGCTTCGACAACATCGCTCAGGTGTGGCTGGGCGGCCGCAACCCGGACGGCAGCTACTTCGGCGATCATTATAAGTGGCGCGTGATGCGTTCCAACGGCGTGCCCGAAGAGTACATCACCGGCGACAAGCCTGACCGCGAGCGTTTCCAGAAGTTTGCCGAGGCCCTGCCCATGGCCATCGGCAACCCGATGTACCACTGGACCAACCTGGAGCTGCATGTGTTCTTCGGTTATGACGGCGTGCTGAACGGCGACACCGCCGAGGAAGTGTGGAACCTGTGCAACGACAAGCTGCAGCATGATCCCAAGCTGACCGTCCGCGGCCTGATCGAGCAGAGCAACGTGGCCTTCATCGGCACCACCGATGATCCCATCGACAGCCTGGAGTGGCACCAGAAGATCAAGGAAGATCCCACCATCAAGTTCACCGTGGCTCCTTCCTTCCGCCCCGACAAGGCCCTCAACA